>ERZ825324.33-NODE-33-length-181460-cov-11.111766_pt1 | contig 181460 bp, 171 predicted proteins | sample MGYA00519859_ERZ825324 | MGnify/ENA primary metagenome ERZ825324 (study PRJEB31778, sample SAMEA3449198) | human gut metagenome | biome: human gut; feature: human-associated habitat; material: faeces | place: United Kingdom | collected 2010/2012 ...
GAGCTACCTAGAATTTACCGACGATATTTACTCCGAGATAGAGCTGACCGACCGCATTTACGAGGAGGTCGCCGCCTGCGAAAATTACGACAGCTACCTTGAAAATATCGACAGCACCGCGCGAAAAATGACGGGCATTTCGCTTTTCGCCGACCCCGATAGTTTCAGCTACAAAAATATCGCACAAACGCCTGCGGACTTCGCCTACCTCAAAGGCTCAAAGCTCACCGCCGCACCCTCAAAGGGTATTTCAATGGCAACAGGTTTCCTCGCCACCGACCTTATCGCAATGCTGATGATAATGACCGTGGTGATGACCATAGTCACCCGTGAAAAAGAGCTTGACCAGATAACACTTTCAAGAACAACATACAAAGGCAGAATGCCCCTTGGTATCACAAAGATTTTCACCTGTTTTGCGGCGGCGATTGTGGCGGAAATGTTGCTTTACGGAGTAAATTTTGCAGTTTCATATATTACATATGGTTTCGGCGACCTGTCAAGGCAGATACAGTCGGTATACGAGTTTAACGGCAGTAACTTGAAAATATCCGTACTGCAATACTTTGCACTTTTCCTTGCGGCAAAACTTGCGGTTTACTGCGTATTTGCGGCGATGATCTACCTTGTTACTGTGGTATCAAACACCGCTGTAAAGGTCTACGGCATACTGATAATTACCATAGCGGCGGAAGCCGTGCTCTACTACACCATACCGAGCACAAGCTATCTTTGTCCGCTAAAATACATTAATATTCTTGCATACGCCAACACAAAAGACCTCTTCGCGAGCTATCTGAACCTCAATATTTTTGGAAAACCTGTGAACTATATGGCTGTGTTTGTCGGCTCGGCGATAGTATTGCTGCTCATATTGTCCATACTCTCCGTGCTGATTTTTTCAAAGCAAAGGGTTATTAAAAGCCGTACAAGAAAATTCAGCCTTGCAAAGTTCAGTATTTTCAAAGGCAGGACAACAAATCTCTTTTTGCAAGAGTGCTACAAGGTCTTTATCGGCGGCAAGGCTCTGCTGATTTTGATAGCATTTGCTGTCATCACCGCAGTTTCATATTCTCCTATCAGCGAGAGCTTTTCATCAGCGGACGAGGTTTATTACAAGCAGTATATGTTGAAATTTGAGGGCGAGTACACCGCCGAAAAGCAGAAAATGATAGACGCTGAGGCGCAGAAATTTGCCGACGCGCAGATGAAAATGTCGGAGGAAATGGCAAATTCAGATGGTGACGGTGTTTTCATAATGATGAAGTATCAGGATATACTTGCTCCGCAGTACGCCTTTGACGAGGTGAAACAGCACGCCGAATATTTGCAGACAACAGAGGATGGGCAGTTCGTTTATGACAGCGGCTACAAGCTGCTGACAGGCGGCGAAACCGCAGGAAACAAGGACTTAACGCTGGGTCTGACGGCAATGACAATGGTGATACTTTGCCTTACCTATGTCTATGCCGCCGAGTATCAGACAGGTGCGAACGTTCTGCTGAAAACCTCCGCAAGAGGCAGAGAGGACACATTTCTCTGCAAGTTCGGCATAGGCGTTGTCATTGTGACGATGATTTTCGCACTGACCTATGCGCCGTACTTTTACAACGTGCTGAACGCATACGGCACAAGGGGGATAAACGCACCTGCCTGCTCAATAGAGTCGCTTTCAAATTTTGATGTTTCCATAAAAGGTTATCTCATTCTCATAATCGCCGGAAGATACCTTGCGCTGCTTTGTGCAATGCTCATCATCTATTTTCTGTCAGCGAAGCTCAAAAGCGTTATATCGACACTCCTTGCGGCGACGGCGGTGCTTATTTTGCCGATATTGCTTGCGCTGCTGGGGATAGGGTTCTTTGATTATGTGCTGTTGAATCCGATTCTAATCGGGAATATATAAAGCGTGCCAAATAATTTTTGCAATTAATAATATTAAGAGACAATTTATATGATTTAGGAGCATAACAAATAGAGCTTTTAAAGCTGTTAGTTATGCTCCTTTGTATTTTATAAGTAAAACTCCGTTTATTGCTTTAAAAGCAGAAACGGAGTTTTTTATGCCCATTTTTAAAAACTGGCAATGCTATATTGCCAAATATCCGTAAGCCTTCGTTTTGATTCAAAACAAAAAAATCAAAACGGAGGAATAAAGAATGAGTAAAAATACGGTTCGTGTTTATGACACGATAACCAAGAAATACGTTGAAGTCGAGGTGAATGAAACGGTTCGTACATATTACGACAGAACGCAGTGGAATATTGAAGATAATGACAAGTCGTTCTATAAGCACGAGATCCAGTTCTCTGCGTTGAAAGGAAACATTAACGGAGAACTTGAAAATTTCAAGGAGTTTCGTACTGATGATGATTCGGTTGAAAAGTGTATTATCAGACAAGCGGAATATTCGGAGCTGTATAAATGTCTTGCTAGCCTACCTGATGATGAGCACTCAATAATTATCATGATATATTTTTGTGGCAAAACCGAGCAGGAAGTTGCTGATATATTACATACATCACAGCAAAATGTGCACAAAAAGAAACATAGGATTTTGTGCAGACTAAACAAATTTTTAAAATCTCAATAAAAAACGGTTGTTAAACTCCTTGTTTCTTCCCCTATACAAGTGTAAGGGGAAAGAAAAGCTCCTTAAGCATCTTGAAAATTGAATATCAACTCTGCAAGCACGTTAATCACACGGCTGGTATGAAATCTCGGCAGCCGCATGAACCATACGCCAAGACCTCAAACGAGCGAGCGATAACTATGACGTTCAGACCTTTGAATAGCTTTCAAAGTCGGCGATGAAACGTGTGAGGATAATGATACTTCCAAGTGAGGGCTGATAGAGCGGGTGAGACGCCCATGAGATCGATACGCTGTCGATCGCCTGCAGAGTTCCGCCGCAGCGGATATCGAGGATAAATACTGCGGGAAACGTCCGAAACAAAATGGATCGGACGAAGGCAAAACGAATTAAAGTTATACCGCACTGTTGTTTTGCAGTGCGGATATAACTCAAGTGCAGAAGCGTTTTTTCTGCATTTGAGTTGTATATAGATTGGAGGAAGATGAGTTGCTTAATAAAAAAGACATTGCCGATTGGGATAAAATCCGCAAGAGGTTTCTTAAAATAAAGAACAGAAATTATGTTTATGTCAACGGGCAAGAATGCCGAAAATGCGTATGGTCAAATACGGAATCGGGAAAAATATTTTGTACAAAAATGTGCAGGAAGAAAGGCGATAAGATATGACTAAGTTCGGACAGGCAGAGTATAACGACTTTATGGCAAGGATATTCGCAGATAAGCTTGATAAACTTCTTAAAGAAAGCGAAAAACAGAATTACATCAACAGAAATACAGAAGATATATATAAAGAATTTGCGTCATCAAAAGACGCAGCGTAGGAGGTATCGAGATGTTAGGATTTGTTATTGGAATATTTATCGGCGAAATTATTGGAGTATTCACAATGTGTCTGTGCAGAGCAACCTCAGAAGCAGACAAATGTATGGATTCCACAGATTCTGAGGAATAAATTTGTTGGGTATGGTGATACCATTCAGTAAAAATTTGTGGTATCCTTGTTAGTAAAACAGAGGTGAATAATATGCCTACAGTAACGGTGATACAGCCGATCATAGCAGCAGAACAAAACACAAAGATCCGTTGTGCCGCATATTGCCGAGTATCAAGCGATTCAGAAGATCAGCTCAATTCCTTTATGGCTCAGACAAGATACTACAGCCAAGTTTTTAAGGATTCGGAAACCGAAGAATTGATTGACATATATGCCGACGAAGGTATCACAGGAACCCGAGAGGACAAGCGTGACGAGTTTCAGCGTATGCTAAAGGATTGCCGGCGTGGTAAGATAGACAGGATTTATACGAAATCAATAAGCCGATTTGCAAGAAACACCAAAGACTGCCTAAAAAGCGTCCGAGAACTTAAAGCTCTTGGGATTACAATATTTTTTGAGAAAGAAAATATCGATACTGCCAATATGACCGACGAAATGATGATCACCATCATGGGCGGTCTGGCGCAGGAGGAGTCCACTTCGATTTCACAGAATATGCGGTGGAGCATAAAAAAGCGAATGGAAAACGGTACATTTGAGCTGTCATGCCCTCCATACGGATATATCAAAGAAAATGGAAAGCTTGTGGTCGATCCTGCTCAGGCACAAACTGTTCAGAATATATTTTCATGGTATTTAAGTGGTTATGGAATAATATCAATAGTAAACAGACTAAATCACTTTAATACTCCTTGCTGTAAAAGGAGCAACAAATGGCATATGTTTGGGGTAACATACATACTTACAAATGAAAAATATACCGGAAATACAATGTTTCAAAAAACATATTCAGGCACTACCCTGCCCATTCAGCGGTATAAGAATAATGGTGAGCGTAACAAATACTATGCAGTCAATACTCATCCTGCGATAGTATCACAAGATGATTTTGACAAAGTACAAGCTCTTATGTCAGAAAAAGGCGAGATATTCTACAAAACTGAAAAACAGAAATGTGTTCTGAGAAAAATAATGAAGTGTGGGCAATGCGGCAGTACTTATATACGAAAGAAAAGCCGTGATAAGTATTACTGGTCATGCCGAAAACATGATTTGAAAGCCAGTGAATGTTTTTCCAAACGCATACCCGAAAGCGATATTTATTATGCGTTTATCAGAATATGCAATAAGCTGATAAGTAATTATACTCAAATTCTCATACCTCTTCAAACAGCATTACAATACTTAAAGCTGAAAAAATTCAGCGGTCAAACTCAGGTTATGGATATACACAAAGAAGTAGCCAAGCTCAAAGAACAAACTCACGTCCTTGCAAGACTTAAAACAAAAGGCTTTCTTGACGAGGCTAAATACATTGAGCAGACTACTGAGCTTACGGCAAAGATCAACAAACTGCAAGCAGAACTGAAAAAGCTTACACGCTCAGACGATGAGGACGAAACACTTGATCAGATAGATATGCTGATCGACTTCTTTGAGAAAAGAGAAAATCCTATGACAGAGTTTGAAGAAACGGCATTTGAGAGTATAGTTGAGAAGATTGTGGTTATAGATCAACATGAGTTGGAGTTTCATTTGATCGGCGGATTAAAATTCAAAGAAAATGTATAAAGCACATTGACAATTTAGCATAATTATGATAAAATATATTCAGGAGGCGATGATTATGGATATGAATATGATAAGACCCGTTTCGGATCTAAGAAACAATTTTGCGGATATTTCAAAAACCGTGCATGAAACTGAACAACCCGTCTTCCTCACTAAAAACGGATATGGCGATATGGTCGTTATGAGTATGGAGGCTTTTGAGAAAATGCAGTTTGAAAGCGACGTGTATTTCAAGCTTGCAGAAGCTGAAAGAGAAGCTGAGGAAACAGGCGAACGTTTTTCTTCAAAGGATGTTCTCAGCGCAATGAAAGCGGCGGCGAGAGGAGAATAATGTATACGATTGAATATTTACCGATTGCCAGACGCGATATGGTCGATATTGCAAAATATATCGGCGTAAAGCTTGCAAATCCGGATGCCGCTGAAAGACTTGCGGAGAAAATGGCTGAATCTGCCGAAGATTTGGCAAATATGCCGTATAAGTGTCCGATGTATATTCCGGTCAAGCCTTTGAAGCATGAGTATCGTAAGCTTATAGTTCATAATTATATTATGTTTTACTGGATAGACGAAGACAAAAAGCTTGTAACGATAGCGAGAGTTGTGTATTCCGGACGAGATTATGAAAAGTTGTTATAACTGAATCTAAATGCCTTGCAAGTCAAATCGCAAGGCATTTTTTTGTTGCTATTGGTAATAGCTTTTCAGGGAAAAATGTGATATTCTTGTAGTCTGAAAGGAGGCAACGTCATGGCAAAGAATCGTACAATCCCATTCGGATACTGTATGAAAAACGGCGAGATAACAACCGAGCCAAAAGAAGTTTACGCAGTTGTTACAATATTTGACGAGTATCTGAAAGGCAGAAGTTTGTCTGAGATCGCAAAGCTTATGCAGTCAGAGAAAATTCGCTACAATGCTGATTCGGACAAGTGGAACAAAAACATGGTCAAGCGGATAATTGAAAATGAGAAGTATCTTGGTACCGATAAATATCCGCAGATAATTGATGATGATACTTTTAGACTTGCAAATGAAAAGCGGATACGGAAAGCAACAACACTTGATCTGATACCCGATGATTTACAAGAAATCAGAAAATGTACATACTGCACTGAATGCGGTCACAAGCTTTCAAGAATCGGAGGCAATTCAAAATATGAAAAGTGGGATTGCAGAAATCCCGATTGCTATAAGTTTGAATATAGATTGACAGATCAAATGATAATAGGAGCAGTTCTTAATGTTCTAAATTCGGCTATTGCGAATCCGAGTCTGTTGGAATTGGGCGGAGAGATAAGCACATATTCACCTACTGCGGATATAGTCCGTAAGCAAAATGAGATAAACCATATGACGGATTCTGCCCAAGCAGATTTTGACAGAGTAAAAGCAGAGATCTTCAAGCTTGCCGAAATGAAATACGACTGCTGCACTTACAATGAAAGTCCGCAGAAAACAGAAGAACTACGTAATTTACTTGAGAATAACAAACAATTAAATATACTCGATATCGGCTTATTCAAAGCGTGTGTTTCACGAATCTGGATAAGCCATTTTTGTACCATAGAGGTAGAGCTTATCAACGGAGTAAGGATCAAGAATATTACTGAAAAAGTCAAAACGTCAAGGAGTGAAAACAATGTCCACAGCGCCGAATGTAACGGTGATACCTGCGAAAGTGCAGACAGCTGAAAGTCGCAGTAAATACCACCAGTTAAGAGTTGCCGCATACTGCCGAGTATCTACGGCTCAGGAAGAACAGCAGAACAGCTATCAGGTCCAGATCGCATATTACACCGATCTTATCAACAGAAAAAAGGAATGGACGCTTGCGGGGGTATTTGCAGACGAGGGTATAAGTGGAACTCAGACAAAGAAAAGAACCGAGTTTAACCGCATGATAAGAATGTGCAGGAACAAAAAGATAGATCTTGTGATCACCAAGTCAATATCAAGATTTGCCCGAAATACAGTGGATTGCCTTGAATATGTAAGACAGCTTAAAGACTTAGGGATAGGCGTTATCTTTGAAAAAGAAAACATAAACACCTTAACTATGACATCGGAATTTATGATAGCTCTGTATGGAAGTTTTGCACAGGCAGAATCGGAATCAATCAGCAAAAATGTTTCATGGGGCAAAGAGAAAGCCTACCGTGAGGGCAAGGTGCAGTTTCAGTATAAATATCTGCTTGGGTATAAAAAAGGCGAAGACGGAAAACCGGAGATAGTACCCGAAGAGGCTGAAACAGTAAGGCTGATATATACGCTGTTTCTCGACGGATACAGCATGAGCAGGATAAAAAAGCTCCTCGAGAACAAAGGTATTTTGACTTCACAGGGAAAGAAAGTATGGAACGAATCACTTATCCGCAGCATTCTGAAAAATGAAAAATATGTAGGTGACGCACTCCTGCAAAAGACGTTCACTTCCGACTGCATAACCCACAAGGTGGTTAAAAATCACGGCGAACGTCCGATGTATCTTGTGACAGATCATCATGAACCCATAATCGACCGTGACACATACAATAGAGTTCAGCAGGAGCTTGCAAGGCGTTCCAGTAAACGAAAAGTTTCAGATAAAACAGTTACGGAACAAGGGAAGTATTCAAGCAAATATGCTCTTACCGAATTGCTTATTTGTGGACACTGCGGCACACCTTATCGCAGAACCACTTGGGCGGCAAGAGGCAAAAAGCAAATAGTTTGGCGTTGCATAAGCCGACTTGAACATGGAAAAAAGTATTGTCCCGACTCGCCTACGATAAAGGAAGAACAGCTCCACAAAGCTATAATCTATGCGATAAACAACTATTATTCATGCCGTAATGACATTGCAAGGATTCTTAAAACGAATATCGGCTCGGTTCTTGAGTGTCAGGGGCAGGAAGAGATCATAGCCGTCGAAAACAGACTTAAAGAAATCGACCAAGCGAGAAACGATTTAGTCGGATTGATAGCTTCCGGCGGCTGCGATGAGGACAAGCTCGACAGCGAATTTGCAAAGTTATACCAAGAAGAACAGCAGCTTAGCGAACGATTGGAAACCCTTAAATCTCAGAATAAAACTTCGCAACAAACTCAGGACAAGCTTGATAAAATTATAGATATGATAGAGCATGAGAATTTTGAGTTGGAAACCTTTGATAATGTGCTTATACGAAAACTGATTGAGTGCGTCAAAGTACTGAGCAAGACCGAAATACTGGTTATTTTTAAAGGGGGATACGAGGTCAAAGCGGAGATTGAATAACGATTAAAATTTACGGCTTGCGGTATATTCGCAGGCTGTTTTTTGTTGGGAGGTGTAACATTGGCAGGAAACTTTGAAGGCATAAAAACAAGAAAGTTCGGCATTGAGATAGAAATGACCGGCTTGACTCGTTGTCAAGCGGCGAAGGCAATTTCAAGAGTTTTAGGCGGTGATGTTGTCCATGAGGGCGGAAGTTATGACAAATATATCGTGAAAGATTCCAAAAACAGAGATTGGTCTGTTGTTTATGACGGAAGTATAAGATGTTATAATGCAGACGGCGACCATGCTTCTAAATCATACAGCGTAGAACTCAATTCTCCTGTGCTGGAATATGAAGACATACCGCTTTTGCAGGAGGTCGTGAGAGCCTTACGCCGTGCAGGCGGAGTGACAGGTCCGAGATATTGTGCAGGCACGCACATTCACATTTCGGCAGACGATTATACACCGCAGCAGATACGAAATCTTGTAAACATCTTCGCAAGCAAGGAAGATTTTCTATGGGACGCTTTGCAGGTATCATCTGCCCGTGAAAGCTACTGTCACAAGATGAATAAGCAGTTCATAGAGGACATAAACCGCAAGAAGCCCAAAGATATGGAGGAGATAAAAAGGCTTTGGTATCGTGGAAGAATGAGCGAGCAGTTTCAGCATTATTCAAACAGCCGATATGTGATCTGCAATCTGCACAGCTTTTTTCAGCACGGACATTATGAGATAAGAGCGTACAACGGTTCTCTTCACGCAGGAGAGGTAAGAAGTCAGATAGTGCTTGCGTTAGCCATAAGCAATGCGGCAATGACCAAGAAATACTGCTCTCCTCACGTTTCGCAGAGTGATAATATGCGGTACAGCTTTAGGGTATGGCTTTTGAATCTTGGACTGATAGGTGAAGAATTCAAGAATTGCAGGACACATCTTCTGAAACATCTTGAGGGCGATATTGCCTGGCGGCACCCTGAGGATGGAATTGCTGCAAGGGCAAAGCTGAAAGAAAAACGTGAGCTGGAGCGGCAAGCCGCCCGTGAGCAACGTGTCGAGCTTGTAAGCGACAACAGCACGCAAGTCGAAAATGTACCCGAAGAACACATTGAGCCGTCAGAAAGTGAATGTGACGAATTTGAAGAAGAATTTGAAATGAGTATGTAAGGAGGAAAACATGGAATACAAAAGATTATACATTGCCTATGGCAGCAACATCAACCTTGAACAGATGGCGCATCGCTGTCCGAATTCAAAGGTTGTAAGCACAGAAATGATGCAGGGCTATGAACTTGAATTTCGTGGTGTGGCAACGATCGTACCGAATGAGAAGTCGGAAGTACCCGTTCTGATATGGGAGATAGACGGACGTGACGAACACAGTCTTGATAGGTATGAGGGATTCCCGAATCTTTACCGCAAGGAGTTGTTTGATATAGAAGTCAACGGCGAAAAGAAAGAGTGCATGGCGTATTTGATGAACAAAGGACAGATCTCTCCGCCAACCAGTTATTATTACAATGTTATAAAGCAGGGATATGAGGCGAACGGTATGGACACAAGCTATCTGAGGGCGGCACTTGAAAGGTCGGTTTGCAGTCAGCATTTTGATGATGAACCGGACGAGGATTTTGAAGAAGATAATGATTTTCAGATGAAGTTTTAAGGAGCGTGGTCAAATGAGATACAAAGGATTTTACATAAAGATCTCACCCGACATAAACATTAGCAGGGTCGACAAGAACGGCAGAGATGTTCTTTGCGAAGGATTTTTAATACAGGTTTTCGCAGACGAGACCGAACGTGTTGAGATCGACAGCTTTTCTGCGGCTGTGGGGTTTGAGATACTGGAGAACAGCTTTGCGGAGGCGGAACAGTTTGCCAAGGATTTTGTTGATTGTGAGGGGAAGGAATATATAAAACGACAGCTGACTCGGTAGGATAAGACCGCTTGATAGATGACGTCAAATTGGCATTTTTATTGTCATCTATTTTATAGTAGCAACACAGAGTGTTCTCTAAGTCGTAGACGTTTTGTCTGCGGCTTTTTTTGTTTATCTGCTACAAATTTTGCAGTATCAATTTGTATAAAGATACAAATTATTGGCAACTTATAAATAAAACTATTGACAAAATTATGATGTTGATTTAAGATATGAGTGTACACGAAAAACATCATATTTTGACGTTAGGCAATAACAGTTTTCAAATCTGTTTTGCTTTGCATTGTATATCCAGTCGCTTTTTGATGTTTTTCAAAAGGTGGCTTTTTTTATTTATATGTTAAAAGGAGTGGCAGATTTGAATGAGTTGGATTTTGACTTGATGGTACGATTGATAGCATGTGGGCTATATGAGAAACGGCAGTGCAGCGATAAGTATTGTTACAGTAGCAAGCTTTTTGCTGGGATAAATAGGCTTGCGGCTTTGGCGACCGATAATGAGCAATATGCTATGCTTTCAGATCTCCATGAATGCGCTTTTATTGAGAATTATGCTGTGAAGCCAGTGAAAACGTGGTTTGAGGGGTGGAACAGTGATTTTGTCAAAAGTGTGGAAAAGTTTGATCTTTATCATACAAATGCGCTGATAGAGTTAAGTGAAAACAGCAGATATACTCTTACTGATGATTGCGTTGATCTTATTTCTGATTCAGAGAAAGATTACGTAAATGACTTGGAACAGCAATACATTTATTCTCTTTTGACTAACCTTTCCAACGAGCTGTATGTGGCTGTGCGTCGGTTTATTGTGGAAAATCCAATTTGCGCTGTTGAAAAAATGAGTGAATTTAAAATGGAGCATTGTCAAGACTTTAAGATGATAAATAAGATATTCTCGGAAGCCTACGAAAATGTTCCAAACGGGAGTTATGTTTGTCCGAAATGCGGCTGGACAATGACTTTTTATGGAGCACAAGCACAGTGCTGTAACAAAAGCTGTTTGAAAAATATTCCGAAAAAAGATGATTTGAAGCCATTGAGATTTCAGGACGGCAATTGGCGGCTTAGGCATGGTGTTATGAGATATATGTGTTTGCCTGGGCAGTTGGAGTTGAAAATACAGAAAATTGCAGAAAAATGTGGATGTGGGGCGGAACTATGGCCTGACAGAGATAAGTATGATGTAAAGATAACTTTGCCTGACGGGCAGGTTTGGGCTATTGACGCAAAGACCCACAGAAACCCTTATATGCTGAAAAAGAGCATTGAAAAGGACTATGTTTTTACTCATACTAAGGCGCAAAAAGTCTTTTATGTTGTGCCTGACGATTGTTTGACGGATTATCCTGATTATTGCAAGATATGCAATGATGCGTTAGCAAGCAATTTTCCTGATTCAATTGCTAAATGCGTTTCCATGAGAATTTTTTCAAAAGAGCTGAAAGGAGAGGTGGAAGATGTCAAGCTTAGAAACTATCAAAAGAAGTCTTAGAAATTATCTTCCAACTTCTGTGAATATTGATGATTTCATCAAGGCGGAAATGACCCTTGCTATTTTGGAAAAATGCAAGCCCGAGGGCGACCCCACAAAGGCGTATCTTCTGCTTCATAATTACAGCCTTTTGGGCGAGGTAGTTTGCGATGAAACTGCTTTTCTGCTTCAAAAAGCTCACAGACTTTTACATTCTTGCAGTTCAAAGATGAATTGGGCAAAGGTTCTTGAAAATTACCGCAATGCTCAGTCTGAGTTTTGTTTGTATATTTTTACAGAGAAAATCGAAAAGGGCAGCAAGGTCTTGAAATTTGCCCGAAACACTGAGCTGGCAGTTGAGCCTGACCGTGCGGACGTTTACTTTGAATATATCAGAAAACACAAGGAAGAAAAGCATTTTGGATACGCAAAAGGTGGGGAATACAGCTACAGCATTAAGGACAAAACAAGCTCCACTGTATATAGCGCTGATGTTAAAATACCTGACCGCACACCGCAAATGCCTATAAGTCCTCCGCCTAAGAAAACCAGAAAAAAGATAAGTGTTTCTACAGATGAGTTGCTTGCAAGTGCGGCTGAAATGGCTGAGAAAAAACCTGATGATTATTGCTATTCTATACTCAAAAGCAACACCCTAAAAGCTGTCACGGAGGGCAATGTTAAGAGTGCAAACAGGCTTGAGATCGACAAGATAACAAACCTTGTTGGCATGGTCGGCTCAGGAAAATCCACTCTTATGAAAGTGCTGTCTTATCACCTTGCAAAGGCTGATAAAAAGGTTGTTCTTGTGCTTGACACTGTTTCAAGTGTGCTGGAGATGTGTTCTTATTTATCTCAGTTTGGAGTTAGTGTCTCACCTGTGATAGGCAGGGGCGGACGTGAAAAATACATCGATCAGGTGGCGAAAGCTCAAGAAAAATATTTGCAAAATGAGTATTCTAAGTACCTCACTGCCCCTTGTATTATCGACGGCATGGCAAAAAATAAGAGCGACAAAAGTTCTGCACCAATGTTTGGAAACGAGCCGTGTAGGTTGCTTATGAAAAATAAAAAGCACTATAATTGCCCTTATATGGATATTTGCCCTGCGGTGAGAATGTACCGATATGTTTATACGTCAAATGTTATCGTGACCACTGTGCAGGGGCTTGCGGCGATAAGGCTTTTGGGGGATAACAAGCTGTTTTTGGAATATGTGCTGGAGCAAGCCGACCTTGTGATATTTGATGAATGTGACAAGGTACAGAAAACACTTGACGAGTTTTTCACACCGTCAGCAAGCTTTGATAAGTTTAGGCAGAATGCGGCGGCTTTGTGCAGTGAAGTTATGAATATGGATACAGAGGTACTTGAGAGCTTGGACGATAATGAAAAAGAATATGTTGATAAGCTTTCTATTTCTGTTAGGGTTTGTATGGCAGTTAGAAATGCTATAAATTCTTACGGCAGCAAGTGGCAGACCATACTTAGCAGGACGTTTTCGGCTGAGATACTTTATAACAGCCTTTGCAAAGATAATAAGGGCAATAAGTATATATCTGACAAGGCGTTGGCTCATATGCGACGTGTGACCCTTGGAATGGATAATGATAAGGATATTGAGTATTTGATGATGCTTGTACTATCTCAACAGAAAGAAAGTAAGAAATTATCCAAAGCATTTAATGATTGGCTCACGGACAATAACTGTAAGCCTGACAAGACTTTTTCTGACCATATCAAGCTTTATCTTGTGGTGGCGGCATTCGATAATTACATCAGGGAAATAAGCGATTCCTATTTGTTTTTGCCGTATGAGCGGAAAACACAGCAAGAGCTTACGGACTTTTTGTCTACACGTTTTACCGCACAGCAGAAAATTCTCCCTTCATCTGCAATGGGTAATCTTTTCGGCATGAAGAACGATCCGCAAAAGGGGCTTATTCTTTACCGCCAATACGCATTCGGGCGTGCGCTTATGGACCGTATGCCTTGGCTTCGGCTCACGGAGGAGGGTCAGCCCGCAGGACCTAATGTGCTGCTGCTTTCAGGGTCGAGCTGGGCGGACGGCTGTTTGCAGTATCACGTCAATGCGCCTGTGAAGTATCTTCTTGAAGCGGAGGAGTGGAAGCGCAGGAAGATAGCGGAGTCGAAAATGATAGACCTTGGAACTGCCATAAGAGTTTCAGGCAGTGGCAGTAAAGAACGTGAAGAAAATCTCACAGAGGTCATAAAAAAGATAAGAGAAACCATAGAAGCGGAGCTTTGCTCTGAGGGAAAACTGCTTATGATAGTGAACAGTTACAGTGAAGCACAAACTGCGTCAAATTATCTCAACAGACTTTTGTCTAATGGAAAGAAAGCGGCGTGTATGAGCAGAGAAGCAGATGAATTTGACGAGGATATGATACTCAGGGGGGAGATAGCGAACTTTGCAGATCATTCGGCTGATATAATGGTAGCCCCTGCGCAGGCAATAGAGCGAGGTTACAATATCGTTGACAAGGGCGGTCATTCGGCGTTTGGAAGCGTATTCTTTTTGGTGCGCCCAATGGAAGTGCCTGACGAGATATCTTCAAAATGCACAAAGCTAAACGGCTATCTTGAAAGGCACTGTGTTCTGTCTGGGAAGAAAAACGCTTTTGACAGGGCGGCAAAGCTTCGCAGTGAAGCCACAAGGCAGTGGTCTGTTATGGAACGTCAGGGGAAAATGCAGTTAAGCTCCCTTGACCCTGTGATGAAGCTTGACGTTACGGCAAGCTTGTTTGTACTTATTTTGCAGATATTCGGACGGCTTTGCAGGATAACGGACGAGAGCAAGCCTGCGCCGAGAGTTTATTTTGCAGACGGAGCTTTTCGCCGTTCTGAGAAAAATACTGCGGGCTATGACCTGCTCAACGAGCTTATAGATCATCTTGACAGCATGATGAACAATAAAGAAACGGGAGAGATAGCAAAAACGCTTTATCAGCCGTTTTATGAAGCATTCAAAAAAGGAGTTGAAAAAAATGAATTCGCCGATATATCCGATGACATTTATTCCGAAGAAGAGGAATTTTAAGCTGTATTATCTTGCTTTTCCAAAACCTTGGAAAGAACTGCTTATACAACTGCAGGTTTCTGCATATAAGAACTACAACCCGGAGTATAATATGAAGCTGTTCGGCTTGAAAGCCTGCCTGAACGGGTGGCTTGACGAAGTTGTAAATGTGGGCAACATGAAAGCAAATTCTGATGACAGCAGGTGGTTTGTGTCTTTGAACGAGCCTGATGTTCAGAAGATATGCGAGATAATGAAAATATGGGTCATGGCAGAATATGAGCTGAATGATAAGGCTACCTCGGAAACAAAGGCGATAGCAGAAAAGTTTAAAAGTGAGATAGACCCTGAGGTGCTGAGATATGGCATGACTTCGGAAGAAGTTTGCCTTTTTAACGAGGACGGCACTGCGGCGGTGGACTACGCTTTTGACGCATTTGCACTGTATGCGGCAAACTCTCTTATAGGAAAGACCATACCACTTTTCGGTCAGGAGCTTACATTTGGCAGTTATGGCTTGAAGAAGCTTGTTAGTCAGCCTATAGAATATGATAAGCAGTATTATTCCTACGGGCTTGAATTTTCAGTTCAGACAACTCCGCCACAGCGTGAGTGTATGCTCCTTGTTTTTCCAAGTGTGAAGCGCTTTGTTTCAAATGCTTGGAAAGAGAATATCTATCTTAAAGAGAACATAAACGCTCTTGTGAAAATGTCTGAAAATAAATACAGAGCTATGAAAATGAAGCAGAAGCAAAAAAATATTGATAAAGAAAAGACAGAATATTTTCGTGAATGGAACTATGCCGATGAACGCTGTTATGGTATCTATCACAGCATGGACGCTTTTCCTGCCGCAGATGAGGTGCTTAAAAATCCTGAAAATCATGTGGGCAAAAATGCTGTGCCGCAGATACTTTTGCCTTATAAATTCGGCATGGATTTCACCAATATGAATATCGGCACGGGAGTGTCTGTAAAGGAAAAATGTGAGTTTTATCATCAGCTGACGCCGCTTCTGAAAGATATCGCAGAGCCTATGGGCGAGGTGCAGTCTGTGGGTGCGGTGCATTATAATAAACCTGATAAAAAGAAATTTGAGGCGACTGATATCCAGAAAATGCGCAGAGAAAGGCTGAAAGTCTGCACGGGCAGGGATAAGATCACTCTCGAGATATACGGTCATGACAGCGACGAGCCTTTGAAAAACGCTATTATGGAGGATATCTGCCAGTATTTTGGCGACACGGACGGCTCAGATGTGAAAATAGAGATAGAAAAGCGCAGTATAGGCTCTCTTGGGGATATGATGAACAGCAATAGATATGATGACCACCTTTTGCGCATAAAAAGGGTGCAGGAGAGCGTTGAAAAGTCGGCTGAGATAAAGGGCGCTATCGTTATTCTGAAAAACACTTCTGAGGAAAAGGGCGACCCGAAAGCCGCACTGAGGGCAGGCTTCGCTGACACGAACCGCCTTACACAGTTCATTGTCCCTGACGTTTTAGATGAGAAAGCTAAGGATAAGCCTTCTGAAAGCAGGATACACGGAGCGGTGTTGGATATTTTCAGGCAGTTTGGATATACGGAATTTGCTGACAACAGGAACACAGTGAAAAATCCTGCCTGCGCCGCCGATGTTATAGGTGTGTACGCTTATCAGACTTTAAGACCTTTATGGGCGGCTGAAAGCAAGTCGCCAACACTCACGGCTAAAATTCTGCCTGCATATGTGACTTTCAATGTACGAAGCGGACAGGTAAAGGTCGAGTGCGGTCTGTTTGATGAAAGTAGGCGTTCTTATCCCGAAGCGCTTATTGCTTTTTCTAAGCTTTCAAGAAAGGACGATTTTGTAGACAAGTGCAATAAAGCCGCAAGGGGTGGATTTGTTACTAAGCTTTTGGGTTTGAGAGCGATTTATCATGATAATGACGGACTTGTGCTTGTTCCTGCCAACGGTGTGACAAGGTCATTGTGGCACGGAATATCTGACACAAGCATTTCAGGCTATAATATGAAAAAGCCTTTTGTTCCTGAGATAATAAAGATAGGAAATTCTATCTCTGAAAGGACGGAAGCTTTCACAGACTCTCATCTTAGAATTATCCGTCTTAGAGAGGGCGTAAGCACTTTGGAGGTGCCTGATTATTATACTGAAATAAAAGCAAACGGAGAGTTTAAGCAGGCTTCGGGTGTTTATCGCAGAAAAGATGTATTCTGGGGAATAGAATCCCGCCCTGACAATATTGAGTATAGTAGGAGTTACAAAAAATGCAGGGCGGATAATCCCCAAAAAAGCTTTGACGAATGCGCCCTTATGGAGTATTATCCTTTACAGCTAAGGGAAGAGGACGACCCTAAGCTGTGGGTGGGATATGCAAATCTGCTGAGAGAGCTTATGCCTGAAAACCCCTCGAGGCAATCTGTCCGCCTGCCTGCGCCTTTGCACCTCGCCAAACTCATGAGCGAATATTTTCTCCTCTGCGGAAAAGAAAAGTAGCTTTGTTTACCTAAAACGGAAACATAATATGATATAATAAAAGCAGTACCGAAATGCTTGGCACTGCTTTTGGGAAAGGAGAATTTATATGATATACAAAATAACCTTATTTGACGCAAACTGTCCCTCATGCACAAGCGGCACAGCTTCGTTTTTTACTGAGGATATCGACGAATTTGAACACAATTATTTTTCTGATGAAAATGTGGAATCGAACCAGCTCGAAGCACAGAAAGAACGCTATTTCCGCAGTAAGGCAGGGGAAAATGTCACCGACTATTACTCCGATGACCCTGAGCTGAACATTTTTCAGTATGCAGAATATGGCACTATTGAAAAGCGAAAGACTTTTCATTACAAGGACAAGATCTTTGAGCTTCACAACGGATATTTAATTCCTTATCCTATATACGCCGCAGAAGCTATTGTCGAGCTGGCGCAGATAGCGTTTAAAAAGAACCCTGATGAGGAGGGTGAAAAGTATCTTGTGGCAAGATATTCACTGAGCGGAGTGTGCTGTGTGGGTTCTTCTTTGGATAAGTTCGAGGACTGCACCCCTTATGGAAATCCTATTATCAAGACCTGCTATCCTGAAGATCTGCCGTACAAAGGTGAAAAAGAAATCTATTCTGATTGCAAACTGTCAACATTTGCATGGGTGGAGCTGTATCAAGACTGTTTCAAGGGCGACAATGTCAACGGCTATGAGATAGAAGAGCCTACAGAAGTACAGCTTGCGTGGATAATGCGTGATATTCCAGGGGAGGCAGGCTAGTCTGCAGTGATGACACTGCCTATATCAATGTTGTTTTCTCTGAGATATCGGTCAGCTATTTTCAACCATTTTTGTGTGCCGTCAGAGCTTTCGATCAAAACGCTGCACATGAGTTCGCTGTCCTCCGGTATACCCTCGCAGCCGTAATCCTCTTCACTTATGTCTATAACTTTGTATTTCATGCTTTCAAGACCTTTCCGGTGTGATATTGGTGATACTATAATTATAGCACGGCATTGATTTTTTTCAAGAGAAATATACTAAGCACGGCATATGACCGTGCTTTTTTGTTAGGTCGATTGTTAATAAAATGTAAAATATCTCTACAACCTGTTGACTTAGAGCTAACTCCAGGTGGTACAATATAAGTAAGCTAAAGCTAAGAAAAAATTATAAATAAAACAGGAGGAAATGAAAATGTATCTTGAAAAAATAAACTCACCTGCTGACGTTAAAAAGCTCACTGTTGATGAAATGACAGCGCTGGCTGAGGAAATGAGAAAGGCTCTGCTTTTCAGGCTCAGCAAGCATGGCGGACATTTTGGTCCTAACTTCGGCATGGTGGAAGCCACTATCGCAATGCACTATGTTTTTGAGTCCCCTAAGGATAAGATAGTTTTTGACGTTTCACATCAAAGCTATCCACATAAAATGCTCACAGGCAGAAAGGAGTCCTACCTTGACGCTGACAAGTTCGATGATATCTCAGGCTACACAAATCCAGAGGAGAGCGAGCATGACTTTTTTACGGTTGGCCATACTTCCACTTCTGTGAGCCTTGCAAGCGGTCTTGCAAAGGCTAGAGATCTCAAGGGCGAGGAGGGCAATGTTATCGCTGTTATCGGCGACGGCTCTCTCAGCGGTGGCGAAGCTCTGGAGGGTATCGATTTTGCAGGGGAAATGGATACAAACTTCATAATCGTTGTGAACGATAACGATATGTCTATTGCAGAAAACCACGGCGGTATGTACAGAAATCTCAAGCTTCTTCGTGATACCGAGGGCAAGGCTGAATGTAACCTTTTCAAGGCAATGGGTCTTGACTATGTTTTCGTTAAGGACGGCAACGATATTCCTTCGCTTATTGAGGCTTTTGAGGGCGTAAAGGACAGCAAAAAGCCAGTTGTTGTTCACATTGTAACACAAAAGGGTAAGGGCTATGCTCCTGCGGAAAAGGATAAGGAAACATGGCACTGGCATATGCCGTTCGACCCTGAAACAGGCAAGTCCCTTTACAATCCTGAGGGCGAGGATTACGGAACTGTTACCTGCAATTATCTTCTTGAGAAAATGCAGGCTGACAAGTCCGTGTGTGCTATAACCTCCGCTACTCCGACGGTTTTCGGCTTCACTCCTGATGTCAGAAAGAAAGCAGGCAAGCAGTTTATGGACGTGGGCATTGCAGAGGAGCACGCAATGGCACTTGCCTCAGGTATAGCAAAGAACGGTGGAAAGCCTTTCTACGGTGTTTACAGCTCGTTCTTACAGCGTACCTACGACCAGCTTTCTCAGGACGTTTGCATAAATAAAAGCCCTGTTACAATAGCTGTTTTTGCGGCTTCGGTTTACGGCATGAGTGACGTTACTCACCTTGGAATTTACGATATACCGATGATATCAAATATCCCTGAGCTTGTTTATCTTGCACCTGTAACAAAGGAAGAATATCTTGCAATGCTGGATTGGTCCCTTGAACAGAACGAACACCCTGTTGCAATAAGAGTTCCTGCAAGCCTTGTTTCAGACGGCAAGCCTTTCACAAAGGATCTTTCAGAGCTCAACAAGTATGAGATGACACAGAAGGGAAGTCAGGTGGCTGTTATCGCACTGGGTTCATTCTACGGCATGGGCGTTGAAGCCGCAAAGCTTATCGAGGAAAAAACCGGTGTCAAGGCTACTGTAATAAACCCTTACTACATCACAGGCATTGACAAGGAAATGCTTGAAAGCCTTAAGGCTGACCACAAGACCATTATCACTCTTGAGGACGGCGTTATTGAGGGCGGCTTTGGCGAGAAGATAGCAAGATTTTACGGCGACAGTGATGTAAAGACCCTTTGCTTTGGTCTTGAAAAGAAGTTCTATGACCGCTATGACCCTGCCGAGGTGCTGAAAGAAAATCATCTTACCCCTGAGCAGATAGCCGATGACGTTATAAAGACACTTTGATATTTGAGGTGACAATATGAAAAATATACTTGTTATATCTGCAAGTCCTAGAAAGGGCGGAAATTCCGACGTGCTTTGCAATGAGTTCATAAAGGGTGCACAGCAGGCAGGACACAAGGCGGAAAAAATATTTCTCAGGAACTTTAAGGTGAACTACTGCACAGGCTGCGGCGTTTGCAACAGCACTCATAAGTGCGTGCAGAAAGACGATATGGCGGAGATAATGGACAAAATGGTGAACGCTGACGTTATCGTTTTTGCAACGCCTGTTTATTTCTACACCATGGACGCTCAGCTCAAGACACTCATTGACAGAACAGTGCCGAGATACACTGAAATGGTAAACAAAGAAGTGTATTATATACTCACTGCGGCTGATACCAATGCCGCTAACCTTGAAAAGACAGTTGAGAGCATAAGGGGATTTACTCTTGACTGTCTTGACGGGGCAGTTGAAAAGGGTATCCTTTACGGCACAGGCGTGTGGGACGAGGGCGAAGTGCAGAGCAGTGCACACATGAAAACCGCTTACGAAATGGGACTTCATTCATAAAATCCATTTGGAAGAGAGCTTGCTTTGGCAGGCTCTTTTTTCTTGATTAAAAATGCAAATCGTGATATACTATAATAAGTTTAGAAACATCAAGGAGAGAGAAAAAATGCTATTTAGTGAAGAGGCTATCGGCTTTTTGTTTGAAAATCATACGAGAGATAGTAAGGAATGGTTCAAGGAGCATAAGGCGGATTATCACAGGCTCATAGAAGAGCCTTTTGCGGAGCTTATCACTGCGCTCACGCCCATAATGAACGATATCGACAGCAGGATAGTATGCAACCCGAAAAAGATATCAAGGCTTTACAAAGACGCACGTTACAACAAGGGCGGACCCATATTCAGAGAGAGCGTGTGGTGTTCTTTGAAATGCCAGCGTGACAAAAGCGAATATCACCCCATGCCTGAGTTTTATTTCTATATCTCTACCCACGGTTTCGGCTACGGTTGTGGATATTACAAAACCGACAGAGAAAGTATGGACGAAATGAGGGCTATGATACTTGCAGGGGCGCAGGAATATAAAAAGGCTCACAAGGCGCTGAAAGACAACAGCAAGTTCGTTTTGTTCGGTGACGAGTATAAGCGTGACCATTTTCCAAATGCCAGCCGTGAGGACGCTTTGTGGCTCAACAAAAAGGACATAGGCGTAAGCTTTGACAGTGAAGACCCTAAGCTGCTTTTCAACGTGAACTTGCTGGACACAGTATGCAGTGACCTTGCTTCTCTTGGAGATGTATACAGATTTTTTATGAGGGCGGAGGATAATATTTTGCAGAAAAAAGTAAAATAGCGGAGAAATTGTGTCTTGTTTGAGAATGCTTTCTGACAATTTTGTGTAAAACGCTATAAATTTTCTGGTTGTTTTATTGAAATATACAATTTATATGCTATTTGTTCAAAGAAATATTGACAGTGAATTAATTATATGTTATACTTTTATTATCCGAGGCACCGATGAAGTAAGGTGTATACTATGGGTGGATAAAAAATTATAAAGGCAAGACGTTTGAAATCTTTTGAACGGTGTTGTCATGAAGGGGATCAGTGTGTGCGGCAGGCTTTTTATAGAATTACCTGCGGTGCAGCAAAAAGAGTGATAAAAAAATGCTCTCCGAGGTTTTCGGAAAGCATTGCAGAGCGTAGCTTGTTTATCTTTTCACAGCCTGTGCAGCGAAATGCTGACAGGTCTTTTTGTTTATATGGATATGTTTGCTTAGGCTGACTTTAAATGTGATATGTAATTCTGTCGGCAAAGATAGTTATAAGCGGCAGAGTTACAGCACTGAGAATAGTGGTGACTGTAAAGATCTCTGAGGCTGTTTTAGGGTCCTTGTCAAGGTTTACAGCGAACATTGTACACATGGTCGCAGCAGGGCAGGCGGCGGCTATGGTAACTGTCATAAGAACTATCGGAGGAGGATCAAGTATCCACGCTGCAAAGAAGCCTGCCACAGGGAGTATTATGAGCTTGCACAGTGAAACGTAGTAGATACGGCGGTTTTGAAGGGCTTTCAAAACGTTGGTCTGTGCGGCTGTTGCACCTGCTATCACCATGGCGATAGGTGTGTTCATATCTGCTATGTACTGCAAAGCTGTTGCAGGAACTTTCGGCAGTCTGATATTTGTAAGATAGCAAATAAGACCGACCACAACGGCTATAACTGACGGTGAGATAAGGGCTTTCACAAGAGAAGAAAAGTCACGCTCGCCTTTCATTGTCATAAGTCCGTGCGTCCAGATAAGGACGTTGAAGAACGTAAGATACGCTGTAAGATACAAAACGCCCTCTGAGCCGTAAATGCCGTTTATAAGTGGTATGCACATGAATGCACAGTTTGAATATATTGACGAAACACGCTCCACCGCAAGGTCGGGAGTCTTTTTTCTTATAAGAACATAGGTGAGCAAGATAGTCACTGCATAGGATATCGCTGACAGCAGAAAAGACCACAGCAATCCATGCACAAGGGTCTTGTCATATTTTGACTGATAGGACATGAATATAAGCACAGGATTGATTATATTCAGTGCGAATGAGGACAACTGTTTTGTACCGTCCTTTGTGATTATCCCTTTTAAATAGCAAAATGCGCCTATAATAAGGATGATGAACATTATTATTATTTGGTTTCCGATTATCAGACCTGCTTCCATTTTTACTTCCTCTTTCACATATATTTTTCTTCTTTAGGTGCTCTTTCGTCAGAATACCCAAATATTATACCAGACTTTTGTGAAAAAAGCATGAACTCACAGTATACATTGATAGGTGATTTTTGTGATTTTTATGTGCGTAAATAAGGTAAAATAGCAAATAATTCACCGATCTTTACGCTCTGCCTTATCTCTTGACATAAAAGTTTAAGGGGTGTATAATGTTAAGAGCAATATTGTCTTGAAAAAGAAATATAGTACATGGTCTGAAAGGATATTGACATATGGACATAAAGAAAATATGTGCGGCTCTCTGCGCTTGCGTGGTATGCTTGTGTGCAGCGGGCTGTTCAAAGGATAGTAAGGACAGCTCTTCTGCCACAGAGAGCAAGGCGAACGTTTCAACAGCCGACAGCGCAAAGTCTGAGGACAGCAAGGGTGACGAGAGTGATGCAGACAGTAAGGTATTGAACGAGCAGGGTGAGCTTATTACAAAAACTGCTGCGATCTTTGATGGTGACTACACTCTGAAAACGACCTGCACAGAGGCCGACGGCTCAAAGCAGGAGGTAGTAAGGGCCAAAAAGGGCGGAAACATCTATCTGAAAGTCACATCGGATATAGGCACCAGCGGATTTATCTATGTTGACGGAGCAGGATATGATTACGATAACGTGACCGGTGTTTATCACAAGTCAGACGTGACGGAGCTTGACGGCGTTCTTGAAAGCATAGTTAAGCAAAACCTGCCGAGAACCTATGGTCATATAAACAGTGATGAGGCTGATGATTTCGATATCGAGGAGTACACTTATACGGGCGACACATACATTACTGCTATCGACCTGTATTTTGATAAATCTGACGGAAGCTTAAAAAAATACACGCAGACCTTTACCATTGAAGGCTCAGATGATACAGTTTCAGAATACACTGTTGACGAGCTTTCGGGGGAAGCTGACGACAGCCTGTTTGACGTATCTCAGGCGACAAGTCTTGTGGACTTTGACAGTATGTCAGAGGATCAGAGGCTTGGCTATTGTCAGGGTATCTTCAACAAAGCAGGCGTTACAACAGACGATCTCAGTGCAGGGGGATATCAGACGGACGATCTTAAGACCATATCCTATGACAGCTTTGTGAGCCTTGTTTACACATACGGCTACAAGTCTGCACAGCAGTAAGTCAAAATGCACAATTTCAGCGTGGAGATTTGTTGAAAACGCAGGGCGGAAAATGCCCTCTCTATGCTTTACTTGTATGCGTTTTTTTGGTATAATTATAGGTGCGGTCGTTACCGCATAAAAACGTATGCTTACAAGAGGATATATATATAAATGAATATACTAAAGTTTTTGAAGCCGAAGGCTTGCGTGGATTTTGTCTATGATGACAACACAGCAAGGCAGGCTCTTGAGAAAATGAAAAATCACAGCTTTACCGCTGTGCCTGTTATCGACCGTGAGGGCAGATATGTAAAGACCCTTGCAGAGGGCGACTTTCTGTGGTTCATGCTCAATAATGGCATTCAGGATATGCGTGAGCTGGAGAAATATAGGATAAGTGAGATAACAAGACGTGTTAGAATGAAACCCGTCTATGTTTATTCTACTATCGAGGATCTGATACTTCTTTCAATGGATCAGAACTTTGTGCCTGTTATTGATGACAGGGAAGTTTTTATAGGTATTGTGACGAGAAGAGATATACTTAAATATTGTCACGATACTCTTAACGAGTATGAAGCGAAATATGGTCATAAGGAAGAAAAAGAGGAGATAGGTGCAGTATAAGCACTAGGAAAGGAATTGTTGTAAAAATGAAGAGGACAAACAAAAAGGGCGGTGCAGCTATAGTTGCTGTGCTTATAGTTATAATGCTTGTGGCTGTTGGTTCAGCGGCATTGGTGGTAACAGGAAGATATACCATTCAGGCAAGCAAGGTGGCAGACGCAGTTGTTAAGGTGAACAGCAAACCTGAGGAAAGCTCTTCTGAGGAGGTTTCAGAGGTTGACGACCTTTCATCAGTTGTGGAAGAGCCTGTGAGCAATTATCCTGTGAAGTCTGCAAATTATCAGGATATAAATATAAAGGGTATGACAGCAAACTCAGCTATACTTGTTGACGCTGACACAAACGAGATAGTTGCAGGTTATAATTACGAGAAAAAGGTATATCCTGCTTCTCTTACAAAGATGCTTACGCTTCTTGTAGCCGCAGAGAATATTCAGGATATGGACGCTACATATAAGTTCACAAGCGATGATATCGACCCTCTTATCGAGGACAACGCATCAAGAGCAGGCTTTGAAGCCGGGGAAACTGTTACAATGAAAGATCTGCTTTATTCAGCTATCCTTGTGAGCGGTGCTGATGGCACAACAGGTCTTGCAAACGCAGTTGCAGGCTCAGAGGAGAAGTTCGTTGAGCTTATGAACGCTAAGATCCAGGAGCTTGGTCTTACCGGCACAAAGTTTGTGAATGCAAGCGGTCTGCACAACAAAAATCATTATTCCACAGCGCAGGATATCGCAGTTATCACAAAGGCGGCTATGGATAACGAAACTTGCCGTGAAGTGCTTACAGCAACAAAGTACACAACTTCAAAGACAAAACAGCACAAAGACGGTATCGAGCTTACAAGCATTGTTGCACAGAGAATTGAGGGCTACTATGTGGATTGTGACGGTGACGGCGAGGCTGACGACGGCATAAGCATCGAGGGCGGAAAGACAGGCTTTACCGACGAAGCAAAGTACACCCTTTCAACTATACTTGATGATAACGGACACACATATATTTGTGTTACAACAAAGTCTAAGGACGAGCTGAAGTCTGTTGAGGATCAGATAGCTATTTATGAAAAGTATCTGGGCGGCAAGGCTTCTGATAATAAAGACAAGGACAGCAAGACGGACACTGACACGTCTTCTGTTTCTGAGGTCGAGGATTAATTAGATAGGATAAAAAATAAATGCGGATATCGTGGAGGTATCCGCATTTTTGTATTTTATTTTGCAAATCAGTGTAGTCAGTGTAGGGGCGAACAGCGTTCGCCCGTCGAAGTGATAAAGCTATCGGTTTTACTATCCCTATGTAGCGTTTGTGTCAATTCGTGTAACATTGTATCAATTTTTATAGGGTTTTTACAAAAAGCGGGCGAACAATGTTCGCCCCTACATGAATTGGCAGAATATTCATCTTAAAAGCTTTTGTATCACGCCTATGACCTTGGAAAGGTCATCACAGCAGGCATACAGAAGCTTTTTTGTTTCCTCGTCAGGCTGTGAAAGGTCGGGTATCATAACAGGTTTGCAGCCTGCGGCGTGGGCGGAGCGTATGCCGTTTGGTGAGTCCTCGAGGGCAATGCACTCGCTAGGGTCAAGCCCCAGCTCCTTTGCGGCGGCGAGATAAATATCAGGGGCAGGCTTGCCGTTTTCTATCATGTTTCCGCAGATAAGCTTGTCAAATCTGTCAATGATATTTATAGAGCTGAGATACAGCGTGGTGCGCTGTAGGTCGGTGGCAGTGGCAACGGCTTTTTTCAGCCCTGTGCTGTCAAGATAGTCAAGAAGCTCATCAAGCCCCTTTTTCTTTTCTATGCCGTTTTGCCTGATAAACTCGTTCATAAGCTCGATACGCTTTCCACGAACTTTGTAGTAATCAAAATCCTCTCCGAAAATGCCTTTCAGATGTGGGATAGCATACTTCGCTGCAAGAGAGCGTATGCCCAGAACGTGTTCCTTTGTCATTGGATAGCCGTAATGATTCGCCGCCTCACACCAAAACCTTGTGAGCAGCTTTTCCGTATCTATCATTAGTCCGTCCATATCAAATATAACGCCTTTGAGCATTTTTATCACGCCTTTCCAACTTGGTATCTGCTATTATATCATACTTTTGACGAGTTTTCAATAAAACTGCACAAATTAGAGGCGCAGAACATACATTCTATTGTGCATCTATATAATTCGTAATTAAAATTATATAATCCTATTGACAAATTATTAGAATGTGGTATAATAAGTACAGTGATAAAAGGCGACGCCATATGGGAACGCCTTAAAGAAAGGAATGAGAGCAAAGTGAACAAGAGCGTGTATAGTCTGGTGCTTGCAGACGATGTGGTGGAGGCTATCGACAGAATGGCATATTCCATGAACACCAGCCGTTCAAATCTGATAAATCAGATTTTGGCAGAGCGTGTCCAGCTTCTCACCCCTGAAAAAAGAATGCGTGAAATATTCTCTAAAATAGAACAGCTTATGGACAGCAGGTTTCAGACCCTTAATCAGCCCTCTGACGCTATGATGTCTATAAAAAGTCCTTTGAGATATAAATATAAGCCGACCATACGATACAGCATAGAGCTGAGCCGTGATTTTCACGGAAAGGTGGGGAGGCTGAAAGTATCTTTCAGAACTCAGAGCACACAGCTCATTTCAATGCTTGACAACTTTTTCAAGCTGTGGGCAAGGCTCGAAGAAAAATATCTTTCGTATCTTTTCACTACTGGCGTGCCTTATGAAACAGCCGAGGGCAGATTTACAAGAGATTTTTACGCACCGCCTCAGTCGGAGCTGACCGACGAGGATATAGCGAACGCTATCGGTGATTATATAAGCTGTATGGACAGCTGTATTCAGCTTTACTTTGACAACGCTGCAGAACCTGAAACGGCGGCAAGAAAGGTATCTGAAATGTATGAAAGATATCTGAAAAAAGGCGTTGTCGTTCTTTAAACGGTGGGCGGAGCATTCCGCCTGCTGTGAGCATATATCTTTTTAAGATGATAAGGGAGGTAATTTTATGAACGCTCAGAAATTGACACAGAAATCATTGGAAGCTTTGCAGGAAGCGCAGAGCATTGCCTCAAGAAACTCAAATCAGGCTGTTGACCAGCAGCACCTTATGCTGGCTTTGCTTTCACAGGAAAACGGTCTTGTGCCGCAGCTTTTTGTAAAAATGGATATCGCCCCTGAAAATATAGAGGCGGCTCTTACAAGAGCAGTTGACGATATACCTAAGGTACAGGTAGGCGGACGTGCGCAGGACTCTGTATACATTTCAAACGACCTTGACAAGGCTTTTGCGGAGGCTGAGTCTGAGGCGGCAAGAATGAAGGACGAATACGTTTCAGTTGAACATCTTGTTATGGGTATCATGGACAGCCCTAACAGTGCTTTGAAGGAAATATTCAAGACCTTTGGTGTAACAAAAACAAAGTTTCTGAAAGTTCTTCAAGCTGTAAGAGGAAACGCTCAGGTAACGAGCCAGAACCCTGAGGAAACCTATGACGTGCTGAAGAAGTACGGTCAGGATCTTGTGGAGCTTGCAAGACAGAACAAGCTTGACCCTGTTATCGGCAGAGACAGCGAGATAAGAAACGTTATAAGGATACTTTCAAGAAAAACAAAGAACAATCCTTGCCTTATTGGTGAGCCTGGCGTTGGTAAGACCGCCATTGCAGAGGGTCTTGCTCAGCGTATCGTCAGCGGAGATGTGCCTGACAGCCTGAAAGACAGACAGGTTTTCTCACTTGATATGGGTGCGCTTATCGCAGGCGCAAAATACAGAGGCGAGTTTGAAGAGAGATTCAAGGCTGTCGTTGAGGAGATAAAGAAGTCTGAGGGCAGGATAATCCTCTTTATAGATGAGCTTCACAATATCGTTGGCGCAGGCAAGTCAGACGGCGCAATGGACGCAGGCAACCTGCTGAAACCTATGCTTGCAAGGGGCGAACTCCATTGTATCGGTGCGACGACTCTTAACGAGTACCGTCAGTATATCGAAAAGGACGCCGCTCTTGAAAGACGTTTCCAGCCTGTTATGGTAGACGAGCCGACCGTTGAGGACACTATCTCTATACTTCGTGGACTTAAAGAAAGATACGAAGTATTCCACGGCGTAAAAATTCAGGATCAGGCGCTTATTGCGGCGGCTGTTCTTTCAAACAGATATATCACAGACAGATTTCTCCCTGATAAGGCTATCGACCTTGTGGACGAAGCCTGCGCACTCATCAGAACGGAAATGGACTCAATGCCTACAGAGCTTGATGAGATAAGACGTAAGATACTCCAGCACGAGATAGAGGAAACTGTCCTTAAAAAGGAAACTGATAAGCTTGCAGTTGAACATCTCCATGAGGTGCAGAAAGAGCTTTCAGAAATGCGTGAGCAGTTCAATGAAATGAAAGCTAAATGGGAGAATGAGAAGTCTGCTATCTCTAAGGTGCAGAAGCTCCGTGAGGATATCGAGCAATGCTCAAAGGATATCGAGAGAGCAGAGCGTGAATATGACCTTAACAAGCTTGCAGAGCTGAAATACGGCAGAATGGCTGACTTGCAGAAGCAGCTTGCCGAGGAAGAAGAAAAGGCAGAGAAGTCAAAGACAAAGAACACTCTGCTAAGAGATAAGGTAACAGAGGAAGAGATAGCAAGGATAATCTGCCGCTGGACAGGTATCCCTGTGGCAAAGCTTATGGAGGGCGAGCGTGAAAAGCTTTTGCACTTGCCTGATATCCTCCATGAAAGAGTTATCGGTCAGGACGAGGCTGTTGAGCGTGTGTCTGAGGCTATCATGAGATCTCGTGCCGGTATCGCAAATCCAAATCAGCCGATAGGTTCGTTCCTTTTCCTCGGTCCTACTGGCGTTGGTAAAACAGAGCTTGCAAAAACTCTTGCACAGGCATTGTTTGACGATGAGAACAATATCGTTCGTATAGATATGTCGGAGTACATGGAGAAATTCAGCGTAAGCCGTCTTATCGGAGCGCCTCCGGGATATGTAGGCTATGAGGAGGGCGGTCAGCTCACCGAGGCTGTAAGAAGAAAGCCTTATTCAGTAGTTCTTCTTGACGAGATCGAAAAGGCTCACCCTGACGTTTTCAATATCCTTTTGCAGGTGCTTGACGACGGACGTATCACAGATTCACAGGGCAGAACGGTTGACTTCAAGAACACTATCATAATCCTCACTTCAAACCTCGGTTCTCCTTATATCCTTGAGGGCATCACACCTGAGGGCGAGATATCTCAGGAGGCAAGGGACAAGGTGGACGCTCTGCTGAAACAGCAGTTCAGACCTGAGTTCCTTAACAGACTTGACGATATAATCTACTACAAGCCTCTTATGAAGACGGAGATATACAAGATCGTTGACCTTATGCTTGCAGAGCTTGGCAAGCGTCTGGAAGACAAGAGGCTCAGCATAGAGGTAACAGACGCCGCTAAGGAAGCTATCGTAAATCAGGGCTACGATCAGAACTTCGGTGCAAGACCTCTCAAGAGGTTTATCCAAAGACGTATCGAAACTCTTATCGCAAAGAAGATCATTGCAGACGAGCTTGAGCCTGATTCTATTTTACAGGTAGATTATGACAAGGACTTCGTTGTGAACGTTATTTATAATACTGTTACAGAAGAGTGATAGTATTATGCCAAAGGGCAGCTCCGAGAGGGGCTGCCCTTTTTTGTGGAAAAAGAAGGTTTTAATTTATTTTAGGTTAATAATAAAAGAATTATCTTGTTAATGTTTTGGTAAGATATACTGTTTGTAAACAAAAAAGAACAGTTTATTTTGTGAATTATTCTAGGTTATTTTGCTTGCAAATGAGGTACATATATGCTAGAATATTAATATCGTGAAATATGTGATCTGATAAGGGGAATTAATATTTATGAAAGCAAATTTTTCTGATACGAATGATTTTGTTCAGAGCATGAACAGAGGAAAGCGCAAAAAGAAGATAGCGTTGCTGGTGCTGTGTATAGTGCTTGCGTTCCTTGTGGCTGCCTGTGTTGTCGTGGGTCTGAAAATAAGGGAAAATAACCGTATCGCCATGGCGAAATCGGTCATAACAAAGCTTGATATAAGCACTACCTTCAAGGAGTCGGAGTTTTCTGACGATCAGGACTGGGACGGTGACGGCATAAAGAATGTCGATGAGGTACGTCATGGCACTAACCTTCAAAGCGAGGATACTGACAATGACGGAATAAGCGACGGCGATGAGACAAAGCTAGGCACGAACCCTATTGAAGCCGATACTGACGGCGACGGTCTTCTTGACGGCTATGAGCTTATGGCAGGCACAAATCCGAGAGAGTCAAAGTCTGACGGAAAGACCAATGACGCTGAAAGAGAGCTTACAGTGGAAAAAAATGCAGGGGACTGCCGCCTTGAAATAAAGGGCGACGCAAACGCTGCCAGTGCGACCCTCGTTGAGCTTGACCTCTTTGGTATCTCTTCAAATGCAAGTATCGTCACAAAGGCTTATGACGCTTATTCTGACTATAAGTTCAACTCGGCAAAGATAACTTTTGATATCGACTCTGCAAAGCTGAGTAAAATGGGATATTCATTTGATGACCTTACAGTGCTGAGATTTGATTCACGCTCGACCCTTTACACAAAGGTGGATTCAAAGGCAGACAAGAGCAAAAAGACAGTTTCTGCTTCTCTTACAGAGCTTGGCACTTATGTGGTAGGAGTTGAGAAAACTGTAAACGATGAAGCCACAACAAGGATCTGCTTCCTCGTTGATAACTCCGGCTCTATGTATCCAAAGGAGCAGTGTGTAACTTCTTCTGAGAATGATGTTGACTTCAAGCGTCTTGAATTTGCAAAGAATCTTATCGACAAGTTTGAGAGCCACTATCAGGTCGGCATCTGCAAGTTCACAGGGAGCTACAAAAAGATGGTAGACTTCACTGATGATAAGACGAAGCTTACGGAAGCTCTCGATAAGATAAAGTCTGAGGAAGAGATATTTAACGGCACTCACAGCCAGACGGCTCTTAAAAAGTGCATGGACGAGTTCAAGGCAACTTCCGGTGGAAAATACAGAAATATCATCGTGATGCTCACAGACGGCGAGTCTGACGAGTTTAATCCTGCAAGCGTTTCAAGCCTTGCAAATACTGCAAAGGATAAGGACATAATCGTTCTCACAGTTGGTCTTGGCAGAGATGTTGACAGAGATTGGCTTCAGGAGCTTGCTTATTCCACAGGCGGAAAGTATTACTCAGCGTCCGACGCAAACGCCCTCAATGACGTTTACAAGCAGATAGTTACTACACTGAACTATGATATCGTTACATACACAAACGCTGATGATAACGTAAGAGGTTATTCACTTTACAACACAGGCTTTGATCCAAAGGTGAACGGCTTCTCATTCAAGAATTTCAGAACAACAACTACCGCAAGTGTTGACTTCGGTATGGCTGTTATGGCAAGAGATTGGTATCTCGGAAATGTAAAGACTTCTCTTGGGGATATCGCTCCGTCAGATAAGAGCGACATAAAGGTGAATGCCGCAGGCTATGACATAAGCGGAACAGACTTCGGTAAACAGTATGACGAAAGAGTGCCGCTTAGCAAGATAACCTCAGACCTTTTTGCGGGCACATATTCAGACGTTACAAAGTATCTCGACTATTCCTGCACAGGGGATATTCTCACCCTTAATGATGACTATAAGTATGACAGCAAGAACAAGGGCTGGGTAAAGGACGTTACGAAAATATCAGGCGGCAATCTCCGCTGGAAAAAGGTGGAGCTGCTTGATATGGATATAGCAAACGGCATTGACAAAATAAGGGGTGGCTATTCCTCAAATGACGCAGAGTTCGCAAAGGCACTCTACAGACTTAATGCCCTCCAGTGGGACGATTCTTCGTCAGAGTATAACCTTAACAACGACAGTAAGGGCTTTGAAAAGCTTGAAGACCAGCTCAGCCTTGGCATACCAGTTGTTACAACCATAGACGATACTCATACAGTGAACGCTATCGGACTTATTCAGGATTCTGATTGCCACAGAAAATATATCCTTCAGATATATGACAACAACTATCCTGGGGAAACAAAACAGCTTTATATCCAGAAGCTTCCGAAGTGCAAGCTCAAGATAGACAGCAATGGCAAGGCGACAGTTGTTGGCACAACGTTCGAGTATTCCGCAACATATGAGGGCAAGCAGGTCGGCATAGAATTTTCTGACGTGACAGCTCATTAATAAGAACAAAAAAAACGGAACGGCTTTGACCGCTCCGTTTTTTGTTAGATAGTTTGTCGGGATTATTTGATATAGTATACCCAATTGTCTTTTCTCTCGTGACCCTCGGGATATTCACCCTCAGTGTAGCCGAGTGCACAGTGACCGATGCCCTCGTATTCGCCCTCGATGCCAAGGCTGCGGAGTATCTCCTTGCCTTCTTCGGACTCAAATTCTTCCTTTGCACGATGTATCCAGCAGCTTCCAACGCCCTCGTTGTGAGCGGCAAGCATAAGATTTCCCATAACAAGACTTCCGTCATAAATATAAGTCGGGCAGGATTTGTCAGCTAGTACAATAAGAATAACAGGCGCACCATAGAACGGGTCGAAGCCCTCAGCCCAGCCGCCTATCTTTCTGTTCATCTCAGAAATTTTGTCACGCATTTCCTTGTTTGTGACAGCAATGATAATAGGTGACTGCAAGTTTCTTCCTGTGGCGGAATAAGTTCCTGCTATTATGATGCGGTCGAGAACGTCCTGAGGTATCATGTCAGGCTTGTATTTTCGTACACTTCTTCTGGTTTTCATAAGTTCGAGCAGATCTTTCATAAAACAGCCTCCTTTGTAGGTTTGATAGTTGATTGCTTATAATTTGATTTTAGCATAGTTTGTGGAGAATGTCAACGGCTGTTTAAGTGAGAAACGAAGTTAAGTGAGGAGCGGTTTAAGTGAGGAGTGAGGAATGACATAGCCGCACAGAGTGGGGTAGCCAACACCGAGCGAAGCGAGCAAAAGGTCCAGGGGCACGCCCCTGGTCAGGGTCAAGGGGTGAAACCCATTGCAGGGTCTAGGGACAGAGTCCCTAGCGGAGTTTGAGGCAGAGCCTCATTCGGCGCAAGCCGATTAAGCGGTGCAGAGGTGAAAAGAAGAAATACAAACTAAATCACTAAACAAATAAGTATCGAAGAATAAGACCTGCACCGCTTTTGTTGTTTCCTGCACAACGTAAAATCCGCAAAGAGCGAAGCGATTTTGCGGCAGTAGAACTTGAAGCCAAATATGGGGGATAACGCAAGTTTGGTAAACAAGAAGCAGGCGAACAGCGTTCGCCCCTATCAAAAAATTTATCGCCGACAGGCGATACCATAATTCCTCATTCCTCATTCCTCACTCCTCATTCTACAAACGCCGCTTTCTTCATAAAAAATCTCTTGCAATTTCAGCGATACTGTGCTATACTAATAAGGTATGTTTAAAAATGCAATGAAATATGGAGGAATAATTTTGGGTAAGCTTGAAGATGAGATCAAACGCCGCCGTACTTTTGCGATAATTTCCCACCCTGACGCAGGTAAAACAACTCTTACGGAAAAATTTCTGCTCTATGGTGGTGCGATAGCTCAGGCAGGTGCTGTAAAAGGTAAAAAGAACTCCCGCCATGCTGTTTCAGACTGGATGGAAATAGAAAAACAAAGAGGTATCTCTGTAACTTCTTCTGTTATGCAGTTTCAGTATAAAAATTATTGTATAAATATCCTGGATACTCCTGGACATCAGGACTTCTCTGAGGATACCTACCGTACTCTTATGGCTGCAGACTCAGCCGTAATGGTAATAGACGCTTCAAAGGGTGTGGAAAATCAGACCAGAAAGCTTTTCAAGGTCTGCGTTATGCGCCATATCCCTATATTTACTTTCGTAAATAAAATGGATCGTGAGTCCAGAAATCCTTTCGATCTTATGGAGCAGATAGAGTCTGAGCTTGGTATCCAGACCTATCCTGTGAACTGGCCTATCGGCTCGGGCAAAGAGTTTAAGGGCGTTTATGACAGAGATAAAAAGCATATAATCTCTTTTGAGGCAAGCGGTGGACAGCATCAGGTTGCAGCTACAGAAGTCGACCTCTCCGATCCGTCGCTTGACAGCCTTATCGGCGAGGATCTCCACTCAACTCTCTGCGATGATATCGAGCTTCTTGATGGCGCAAGCTATGAGTTCGATATCGAAAAGGTGAGAAAGGGTGAGCTTTCGCCTGTGTTCTTTGGCTCTGCTCTTACAAACTTCGGCGTCGAGCCGTTTTTGGAAAACTTCCTCGAAATGACAACTTCTCCTACTCCGAGAAATTCTTCTGCCGGTATCATAGATCCGTTCGACCCTGAGTTCTCGGCTTTCGTATTCAAGATACAAGCTAATATGAACAAGGCTCACCGTGACCGTATCACTTTCCTGCGTATCTGTTCGGGCAAGTTCGATAAGGATATGGAAGTTCTCCATGTTCAGGGCAATAAAAAGCTCAGACTTTCTCAGCCTCAGCAGATAATGGCTCAGGAAAGAGAGATAATCGACGAAGCCTATGCAGGAGATATAATCGGTGTGTTTGACCCAGGTATCTTCGCTATTGGCGATACGATCTGCTCGCCAAAGAAAAAGTTCGAGTTCGAGTCTATCCCGACCTTTGCACCTGAGCATTTTATGAGAGTCCGTCAGAAGGATACCCTCAAAAGAAAGCAGTTCGTAAAGGGTACAACACAGATCGCACAAGAGGGTGCGATACAGATATTCCATGAGCCTGACAGCGGTATGGAAGAAGTTATCGTGGGCGTTGTGGGCGTTCTTCAGCTTGAAGTTTTTGAATACAGAATGAAAAATGAGTACAACGTTGACCTCTTCAAAGAGGGTCTGCCTTATTCTTATATCCGCTGGATAGATAACAAGGATATCGACCCTAAGACATTGAAGCTTTCAAGTGACACAAAGCTTGTCAAGGACTTCCGTGACAACTATCTGCTTCTTTTCACAAGCGAGTGGAATATCCGCTGGGCGCTTGAAAGAAACGAGGGCCTTGAGCTTTCAGAATTTAACAGAGGCGACCTGCAATAATACAATATTGCTAAACACCCTTCCCTAAAAAGTGATAAACTGACCAAAGTGTGTGCTTTGGTCAGTTTTTTTCTTGACTTTTTATTTGATATATGTTATATATTAAGTAGATATATGTATGAAATATTAAGTAGGTATATGTATGAAAACTATTTTTGTGGGGTGATATGTATGATAAAAAAGATAAGTGCGGCGGCAATTGCGGTCATTATGTCAGCGAGCATGATGTTCACTACAGCTTCGGCAGACGCTTCCTATGTTCTTGATAAGGACGCAGGAGAAGACTTCGTCAATTTCATAGACGGCAAGCTGCCTGATATTTTAAAGAGTATGGACAGTGTTGCAGACGGCGATAAGACCTACTTCGACTATGGCTCATGGTTCATGGATCTGGATTTTGACGGTGTGCCTGAGTTTATAATAGGCGGTGAAATGGCTGACGGCGACAGACATTATTCTATTCTTACCAAGGACGGCAAGGAGATAAAGATAGATGACACTGTTGCAAACGGACAGTATTTTCCGGGATTTATGGGCTTTGATTATATGCCTTACAGAGATCTTTATACAGGGGAGGTATCATATTTTTCAAGTAACGATAAGATAAAAACTATGACCTTTGACCCTGAAAAAGGCGTTACTGAAAAGGAGCTTTGCTCGGAAGAATACGATTTGGAAACTGACAGCACTGTTTACAAAACAGACGGCAAAGAGGTCAGCGAGAGCGAGTATTATAACTATAAGTCCACCCTCAGCAGATTTATCCCTCTTGAAGTGGAAAATACAGAGCTGACATCAGATGAAACTGCAAAGGCTGACGCTGATAAGCTTCTGGAAATGTATAACGATTATAACTGCGTTGTCATGACGGCGGAGAACAAAAAGGACGATATGATAAGCGTAATAGTCGAGATGTGCGATCTTCTTAAAGAGATGATGGTTGACGTTCCTTCTGAAATTGCTGATGATGTTGATTGGAGCTATAACAGTTGGTTTGAGGATTTAAACTTTGACGGCGTTCCTGACTTTGTTATCGGCGGTATTGCAGACCTCTTAGATGAAGGTACTGCTTTAAGGCTTTATGACGTTATCGGTATGGGCAATGCAGGCTTTTTGGCGGATACCAATGTGTCGAACGACCATGGCGACGGTGAGAACGGCTTCGGCTTCAAGCCTTATGTAAACAAGCAGACTGGCGAAAAAACATACCTCTCAGAGGATAGATATGCAGAGGACGGCAAGGAGCATTACGCAGTGAGAAAGCTTTTTAGCTGTCTTGGTGAGTGTCTCACCGCTGATATCTGCACCGCAGAATATGACAGCAAAAAAGGCGTGACTTCATACACCATCGAGGGAAAGAAAGCCACATCAGAGGAGTTTCAGGCGTATCTTGCAAAGCTTAACAGCGACTATGATGAGCTTTCTGTAACAATAAGCACCATGGGCGAAAACAAAGTCCCTAATAATGAAGGCACCCTTGCAGAGTCATATGACGATTATAAGCTTGGTGACGTTGTGGGCGGAGCAAGCTTTACATATGTAGAAAAGAAGAACACTTCAAATGATATTTCTAACCCTGACAAAACAGCAGGCTCTCAGGCATCAAAGAATTATAATACCGATTCGTCAACAAATCCGTCAACAGGTGCGGCGGCAGGCGTTACAGCCGCAATAATAGCCGCTGGAGCAGGTTTGGCGATATGTGCAAAGCGTAAAAAGAAATAGTCTTTTCATCCTAATATATGCAGAGGTGAACAGCGTTCACCCGTATATTGGCATATTATCTGCGTGCTGAATATTTTATCACCGTACCCTCTCGTGGTGCGGTGATTTTTTTTTGCATAAGCCGTCCTTTGTCCGCATAACTTGTACAAAGGACAAAAACTAGGAGGGCGGATATATGTTCAGAAGATTGCAGAATATTTTGTGCTGTGTGGTGATAGCAGGCTTTGCGGCAGTGTGCTGGTATGGCAAAAACAACGGTGAAGCCGTCATGACAGGTGGGGCGGTGAAAACGACCATGGATAAGCCTGTGGTGGTCATCGACCCAGGTCACGGTGGTGTGGACGGAGGCTGTGTATCCGTTGACGGCACACCTGAAAAGGGGATAAACCTTGCGGTGGCGGAAAGCCTCCGTGACGGTCTGAAGCTTCTCGGCTATGATGTTGTTTGCACCCGTGAAAGCGATATCTCTATCTATGACAAAGGCACAGAGGGGCTTGGGGAGCAGAAAAAGTCCGATATGAAAAACCGCCTTGCCATATTCTCGAAATATTCCGAGGGCATATCAGTTTCCATACACCAAAATCAGTTTACCGACAGCCGCTACAGCGGTGCGCAGATGTTCTATTCTAAAGACAATGCCGAGGGTGAGAAGCTTGCGGGAGTGATGCAAAAGCAGTTCGTTTCCCTTTTACAGCCTGACAATACCAGAGAAACTAAGCCGGTAGGCGACGAGCTTTATCTACTTAATAATACCAAAAATCCTGCGGTTATGATAGAGTGCGGTTTTCTTTCAAATCCTGAGGAGGCTCAGAAATTGGAGAATGAGGACTATCAGCGTCAGGTGGCGTTTACAGTGCTGACAGGTATCAGCGAATACAGGCTAATGCAGAAATAGTTTATTGGTGCGGCGGCAGTGAGAAAACACTGTCCGTCGTTTTTTGTTTGTAAAACGTCACATAAATTGCTTGACTTTTAAAAGGGGATATTGTATAATATAATAGTGTATTTATAGCATAGTATATTTTTTAACTTTTTCCTGTCATAAATTCTGGCAGGAGAATAAATAAAGGTGGATTGAAACATGGGATTATTTGATAAAATATTCGGCAACTATTCTAAAAAAGAGCTTGCCAAGATCGAGCCTATAAAGAATAAGGTACTCGAGCTTGAAAGTAAGTATGCCGATATGTCTGACGAGGAGCTGGGCGGACAGACTGCCATTCTGAGGGGCAAGCTGGACGAGCTTTCAACTCTTGATGACGTTCTTCCTGACGCTCTTGCGGTTTGCCGTGAAGCTGCGTTCAGAGTGCTTGGCAAAAAGCCTTACCCTGTTCAGATAATCGGTGCTATCGTTCTTCATCAGGGACGTATCGCTGAAATGAAAACAGGTGAAGGTAAAACTCTCGTTGCCTGTCTGGCGGCTTACGCTAACTCCCTTACAGGAAAGGGCGTTCACGTTGTAACAGTAAACGACTATCTTGCTAAGTTCCAGTCTGAAGAAATGGGCAAGGTGTTCCACTTCCTGAACACTTCTATCGGCGTTGTGCTTACAGGCATGAACAAGGAGCAGAAGAGGGAAGCTTATAACGCTGATATTACATATGGTACAAATAACGAGTTCGGATTTGATTACCTCCGTGACAACATGGTTATTTATAAGAAAGATAAGGTTCAGAGGGAGCACGCTTTCGCTATCGTGGACGAGGTGGACTCTATCCTCATAGACGAAGCAAGAACTCCGCTTATCATTTCAGGTCAGGGCGACAAGTCAACAAAGCTTTATTCACTTGCTGACAGATTTGCAAAGACCTTGAAGCCTGTTACAGTTGTTGAAATGGACGATAAGGCAGATAACGACCTTCTGGACGGCGACTATATTATCGACGAAAAGGCTAAGACCGCAACACTTACAAAGAGCGGTGTTAAGAAAGCAGAAAAGGCGTTCAACGTTATAAACCTTATGGACGCTGATAATATGACCCTTGCTCACCACATCAATCAGGCTATCAAGGCAAACGGCGTTATGAAAAAGGATATTGACTACGTTGTTAATGACGGAGAAGTTCTTATCGTAGACGAGTTCACAGGCCGTATCATGCAGGGTAGACGTTTCAATGACGGTCTGCATCAGGCTATCGAAGCAAAAGAGGGCGTTGAGATAGCAAGAGAGTCAAAGACTATCGCTACTATAACATATCAGAACTACTTCCGTCTGTATGGCAAGCTGTCAGGTATGACAGGTACTGCACTTACTGAGGAGGACGAGTTCAGAGAGATCTATAAGCTCGACGTTATCGAGATACCGACAAATAAGCCTGTTATCAGAATTGACCACCCTGACGTTGTTTTCAAAACAGAAAAGGGCAAGTTCAACGCTGTTATCGAGCAGGTGATAGAGTGCCATAAAAAGGGACAGCCTGTCCTCGTTGGTACTGTTTCCGTTGAGAAGTCAGAGTATCTTTCAAGACTGCTGAAAAATAAGGGCATCAAGCATGAAGTGCTTAACGCCAAGCACCATGACCGTGAGGCTATGATAGTTGCACAGGCAGGTAAATACGGTGCTGTTACTATCGCTACCAACATGGCAGGACGTGGTACTGATATCATGCTTGGCGGTAATGCTGAGTATAAGTCCCTTGCAGACCTCCAGAAAATGGGCTATTCTGAGGAAGTGGCTGTCGAGGCAGCAGGCTTCTCAAATACTCAGGACGAGGAAGTTCTGGCTGCAAGAGCAGAATATAAGAAGCTCTATGCAAAGTATTCAGAAGAGGTAAAGGAGCTTGCAGAAAAGGTTAGAGAAGCAGGCGGACTTTATATCATCGGTACAGAAAGACACGAGTCAAGACGTATCGACAATCAGCTGAGAGGACGTTCAGGCCGTCAGGGCGACCCGGGCGAAAGCACATTCTTCCTCTCACTTGAAGACGACCTTATGAGAATTTTCGGCGGTGAGAGAATAACAGCCATGATGGACACTCTCAAAGTTGACGAGAATACTCCAATACAGTCAAAAATGCTCACGGGTGTTATCGAGTCCTCACAGAAGAAGATAGAGGGCAGAAACTTCAACATCAGAAAGAACGTCCTTAACTACGACGACGTTATGAACACACAGCGTGAGATAATCTATAAGCAAAGACAGCAGGTGCTTGACGGAGAGGATCTCCATGAAAATATCCTCGGCATGATAAAGGAGTTTGTTGAGGATTCTGTAAATATGTATATAACTGACGAGGACGTTCAGGATAACTGGAACCTGCAGGGCCTTAAGGACAGACTTATGGGCATAATCACAGTTGAGGACGACTTTAATTATACTCCACAGGAGCTTGACGAGATAACAAAGAAGGATATCGTTGACCTGCTTGAAGACAGAGCTTTGAAGATATACGCAAAGCGTGAGGAAGACCTTGGTCAGGAGCTTCTTCATGAGATAGAGAGAGTCGTTTTGCTTAAAGTTGTCGATACAAAGTGGATGGCACATATCGACGATATGGACGAGCTGAAAAAGGGTATCGGTCTGCGTTCATACGGTCAAAAGAACCCAGTAGTCGAGTATCGTATGGAAGGTATGGATATGTTCGACGATATGGTAGCTTCTATCCGTGAGGATACTGTAAGAATGTTGTTCACCATTCAGGTAAGGAAGAACAGCGCCGCTCCAAAGAGAGAGAACGTTCTCAAGCCGGGCGAGCATCATAACATGACCATAAGAAAGGCTAAAAAGCCGGGCAGGAACGATCTGTGCCCATGCGGAAGCGGCAAGAAGTATAAGAACTGCTGCGGTGCTGGAAACGGTGTACAGGCTGACGAAGCCGAGCAGGCAGAGAATAGCTCTGACAGCTCTGAGAAATAAAAACAATATGCAGGACGGTGAAAACAGCCGTCCTGTTTTGGATATAAGAATAATAGGAGTGTAGTGAAATGTCAACAGCATTTAAAAGCGCAGATATACTTCTGCCTAAGAACGCCGATATGTCAAAATGGGCAGTAGTTGCCTGCGACCAGTATACCTCTGAGCCTGAGTATTGGGCTGACGTGGAAAAGATAACAGAGGGTGCAAAAAGCGCACTTAACCTTATCCTGCCTGAGGTCTATCTGGAGGACGATAACGTTGATGAAAGAATAGCCGACATACATAAGAATATGGACAGCTATATCAGCGAGGGCGTTTTTGAAGAGTATAAGGACGCTATGATATACGTTGAAAGAACACAGTCTGATGGAAAGGTCAGAGCGGGCATTGTTGGCGCTATCGACCTTGAAGAGTATGACTACCGCAAAGGCTCGAAGTCTGCCGTAAGAGCAACAGAAGCCACAGTTGTGGAGAGAATACCGCCTAGAATAAAGGTAAGACGTGGCGCACCTGTTGAGCTGCCGCATATCATGATACTCGTTGACGATACAGAAAAAAGTGTTGTTGAGCCGCTTGAAGCCCACAAGGGAGAAATGAAAAAGCTCTATGACTTTGACCTTATGAAAAAGGGTGGTCATATCGCAGGCTATCTTATTGAAAAGCCTATGCAGGAAAAGATAATAGCCACACTTGAAAAGCTTGGTGATATCGACGCTTTCAATACAAAGTATGGTCTTAAGGAAACTTCACCTCTTGTCTATGCAATGGGTGACGGCAACCATTCTCTTGCTACCGCAAAGGAATTTTACGAGGAGCAGAAGAGAGAGAACCCTGATAAGGACATGAGCAATGCTCTTTGCAGATATGCCCTTGTGGAGATAGTGAATCTCCATTCGCCTGCACTTGAATTTGAAGCTATCCATAGGATAGTTACAGACGTTGATACAAAAGCTCTTATGAGCGAAATGACAGCGGCTCTTGAGCTTTCTGAGGAAAAGTCAGAGCAGGCAATAGTTGTCTGCGACAATGGCGAGGAAAAGACTCTCTATATACATAAGCCGACTTCAAAGCTCACTGTCGGCTCATTGCAGAATTTCCTTGACAGCTATATCAAGGAAAAAGGAGGCAAGGTGGACTATATCCACGGTGCAGAGGTCATAAGAGAGCTTTCCGCAAAGGAAAATTCCATAGGCTTTATGCTTCCTGACATGGGCAAGGAAGAGCTTTTCCCTACAGTTATCGTTGACGGCGCACTGCCAAGAAAAACGTTCTCCATGGGTCATGCCGAGGATAAGAGATTTTATGTTGAGGCAAGGAAGATATTGAAATAGAAACAATAAATAAATGTTGAAATAGAAAAATCGTAGACAATATATTTTAAAAGGAGTTTTTACGATGATAATTGAAGAAGTCAAAAAGGAACTTACAGGACATATCATTCCCTTCTGGAACAAGCTGAGAGATGATGAGAACGGCGGATTTTACGGCTTTATGGGCTATGACCTCAAGCTGGATAAGCAGGCTGATAAGGGTGTTATCCTCCACGCAAGAATACTTTGGTTTTATTCAAAAGCGTATATCACTCTGGGCGATAAGACACTTCTTGACAACGCACGCCACGCTTACGAGTTTATCAAAATTCACTGCATCGACTATGAGTACGGCGGAGTTTATTGGATGATGAACTATAAGGGCGAGCCTGCCGACACTATGAAGCATACATACAACATCGCATTTGCTATCTATGCACTGTCGTGCTACTATAACGCAAGCGGAGATAAAGAAGCTCTTGAGCTTGCATATAAGCTTTTCCACGACATCGAGAACAACACTCTCGACGAGTACGGCTACAGAGAAGCTTTTGACAGACAGTGGAACTTGGTATCAAATGATGCTCTTTCTGAGAATGGCTTGCATGCCGATAAGACAATGAACGCTATCCTCCACCTTATCGAAGCTTATACCGAGCTTTATAAGGCAGACCACAACGAGGAAGTTGCTAAAAGGCTTAAATTCCAGCTTGGTCAGATGAGAGATATTGTTTATACTCCTGAAACAAACGCACTGAAAGTTTTCTTTGACACAAAGTTCGACCTTGTGGGAGATATCCATTCATTTGGTCACGATATCGAAGCAACATGGCTTATGGATCTTGCCTGCGATACTCTTGGCGACGAGGAGCTTAAAAAGCAGTTTGCTGAAATGGATCTTAAGATCTCTCATAATATCCAGAACATCGCCCTTGATAACGGCGCACTGAACAACGAGCGTGAGAACGATAAGATAGACAAGAAGCGTGTATGGTGGGTAGAGGCAGAGTCTGTTGTTGGCTTTATCAACGCTTATCAGCACAGCGGAGAAAAGAAGTTCCTTGAAAGTGCAAGAAGTGTGTGGGAGTATATCAAGGCTGAGATAATCGACAAGAGAGAAGGCTCAGAGTGGTATGCCGAGGTTTCCTATGACCATAAGCCACATGATTGGAAAGAGATAGTCGGCCCATGGAAATGCCCTTATCATAACGGCAGAATGTGCATGGAGGTCATCAAAAGAGGCGTGGACTTCTGATGTTCAGGTATGAAACACACCTGCATACCGCCGAGGGAAGTGCCTGTGCCTCTGCAAGCGGAGCAGAGCAGGCAAGGCGTTATAAAGCCCTAGGCTATGACGGGATCATCGTCACCGATCACTTTTTCAACGGCAACTGTGCTGTCACCAACTTTGACAGTTGGGAGGACAGAGTGAACAAGTTCTGCAAGGGCTATGAGAATGCCAAAGAAGTGGGTGACAAGATAGGTCTGAAAGTCTTTTTCGGTCTGGAATATTCCTACTTCGGTGCAGACCTTTTGACCTATGGTATCGACAAGGACTTTCTTCTTGCCAATGATAACATCAGTGATATAAGCTTTTATCAGTTTGCTGACAGAGTGCATAAAGCAGGGGGCGTGCTAGTCCATGCCCACCCTTTTCGTGAGGCGGATTGGTATATCCATGAAATAAAGCTCCTGCCAAAGTGGATAGACGGCGTTGAGGTCTATAACAGCGGCAACAGCAAAGAGGTCTATAATCAGCGTGCAAAATGGTATGCCGAACAGTTCGGCTTTGCACAGACGGGCGGTACGGATAATCACCACCTGTGGGTAGAGGACAGCCGTATCAGCGGTGTTGCAACTGACGAGCCTATCAATTCCATAGAAGATTATATCACCTCGCTTAGAGAGGGCAAATTGGAGGTCATAGTGCCGCCAAAGCCTGCGGAGGGATAAATAAAAAGATAACAGGCAGTGCAAATAAGCTTTGCTTGTTTTTTTGCGGTATCCTATCACATGAGGTAGGGACGAATAATGTTCACCCGTAGCTTCTTGACAAAGCTAGTGGTTATCAGGCAACCCAAGGTCGCTCCTTCAAAAAGCGTCTGTGTTATTTGTAGACATTGTTTGTACTTTTTGTGTAAGTTGAAACGCAAAATCTATTGACAAATCCACATTAATGAGCTAAAATATAAATATTGTTATTTTATATGGTGAGAAAGGAAAACCAAAATATGAAAATCAAAAGACTACTTGCAGCAGTGCTTTCCCTTGCAATGGGCGTATCAATGATGACAGCCTGTGGCAGTTCGGACAACTCCTCAAAGGCTGAGAAAGATTCCTCAGCTACAGAAAATACTCAGAAGCATACCAATGACCCTATGACAGTGACCACTGCAAAAGACCTTGTGGCTCAGATGAAAGTGGGCTGGAGTCTTGGCAATACCATGGATTCCACAGGCGGCTCAGGCGTTGACGCTGAAACCTCATGGGGAAATGTGGAAACCACAAAATTGATGATAGACCAGGTCAAGGACGCAGGCTTCAACGTGTTCAGACTTCCTGTTTCATGGGGTACTCACATGGACGAGAACTATACAGTTGACGAAGCATGGATGAACAGAGTTCAGGAAATTGTCGATTACGGTATCGACAACGGAATGTTCGTTATCCTCAACACCCACCACGAGGAGTGGTATATGCCTAAGAAAGACCGTGCCGATAAGGATATAGAGCAGCTCAAAGCCCTCTGGAAGCAGATATGCGACAGATTTCAGGGCTATGACGAACACCTCATTTTCGAGGGCGTGAACGAGCCTAGACTTAGAGGCGAGGGCAACGAGTGGATAGGCGACGCTGAGTCAAGAGAGGTCGTAAATCAGTATGCAAAGGCGTTCGTCGAAACAGTCCGTGCTTCTGGCGGAAACAACCCTAACAGATGTATAATGGTGACGCCATATGCCGCATCATCAACAAAGCAGAATATGGAGGCTTTGGAAGTTCCGCAGGGCGACGATAAGATAATAGTTTCTATCCACGCTTATCTTCCATATTCATTCGCACTTGATACCGCGGGCACAGACCAGTATACAAGCATTGATTCTTCTATCACAACACTCTTTACCGATATCAATGAAGTGTTCCTCAGCAAGGGAATACCTGTAATAATCGGTGAGTTCGGCTCTGTAAATAAGGCTAATACAGAAGCAAGAGTTCAGTGTGTAAAGGATTATCTCAGCACCGCAAAGCAGTATGGCGTACCATGCTGTTGGTGGGATAACGGCACAAGAATAGGAAACGGTGAGAACTTCGGACTTCTCAACAGATCCGAGGGCGGCTGGTATTTCCCTGAAATAGTTGACGCTATCATGGAAACAGTAAATAGCTAAAAAAATCAAGGACGGAAGCGATTCCGTCCTTTTTTTGTGTGCAAATTATGTGCAATTTTTGTGGGGCGAATTGATATCTTGCGAGCGGTGGGCAATCTTGCGGTAAACGGGCGAACGCTGTTCGCCCCTACAAAAAAACATATCCGTGTTCCGCTTTCTTATTTGTCGCACCATTCCTGTAGGGGCGACCTTTGGTCGCCCGTTCCTTCCACAAACTTTTTGTGTTTATCAAATACCAAAAAAAGGACGACCCCAAGTCATCCTTTTTCATATCTATTCCCCTGAAAGGGTCTTTTTCATTGCAATGTGCGGACAGTATTCGTCCTTGTAAACATCACCATATGCCCTGTAGCCAAGCTTCTCGTAAAATTGCTGTACTCTCGTTTGAGCCGATAAGCCGACTTCCTTGTAGCCCACTTTTTCAGCCTGCTTTTCAAGGGCTTCCACTATCATTCTGCCAAGATCTCTGCCACGATATGCCTTTCTAACGCAGATACGTCCAATGTGCGCTTCACCATTTTCGTCAAACAGTCTGCCTGTTGCAATGGGATATCCTCCTGTGTAGATAACAGCATGATAAGCCTCATGGTCGATATCGTCAAATTCGTTCACAAAGCCCTGCTCCTCAACGAATACTTGTTGTCTTATGAGCCTGGCGTCTGCGTTGTTTGCAAGCCCCTTTGCGATCTTTATGGTGTAATTATCCATTATATCAGCCCCCAAGACGTATCATTTCGTCGATACATTTTCTTGCAGAGGTTATCTCCTCGTCAGTCATCTTTATCTCAAAACCGCCGCCGTTGCCGATGCCCTCGCAAGTCTTGTAAACGTCCATAAGAGTGGTGAGCTTCATGTTAGGACAAAGTATCTTCTTTGAGAGTATGTAAAACTCCTTCTCAGGGAATCTGTACTGCAAATGCTCAGCAATGGAAATCTCAGTGCCTATGATGAACTCCTTTGCGTCAGACTCAGCCGCAAAATTCATTATGCCGGAAGTCGAACCAACATAATCAGCCATTTCGCTTACAGCAGGGATACACTCAGGGTGACAAAGCACCAGTGCATCAGGGTGAGCCGTCTTAGCCGCTATCATGTCAGCCTTTGTTACCGACGCATGAACAGGACATCCGCCCTGCAAAAGCATTATATCCTTTTCAGGACAGGCTTTTTTTACGAATGCACCAAGATTGCAGTCAGGAATGAACAGTATCTTGTCAGCGTCCATGTTCTTTACTATCTTCACCGCAGACGAGGAAGTAACGCAAACGTCGCAAACCCTCTTGAGTGCGGCTGTGGTGTTTATGTAGCATACTACCTTTCTGTCAGGCTCCTGCGCCTTTATCATTTCTATCATCTCAGGTTCCATTTGCTCTGCCATTGGACAGCCTGCCGATGGATTTGCAAGATAAACGTTCTTGTCAGGGTTGAGCATTTTTGCCGCCTCAGCCATAAAATGCACTCCGCACATAAGTATGTTTTTGTTTGAGACCTTCTGCGCCTCAACGCTTAGCTTGTATGAATCACCTGTAATATCTGCTACCTCTACTATCTCCTTAGCCTGATAGCTGTGCGCAAGTATACAAATATCGTTTTCTTTCTTTAACTGAAGAATTTTTTCCTGTACGTCCTTTATCATATCCAGATCATGCCTTTCGACCTTTGAAAAGCATATCCTCCTTTCGGTGTTTCGGCGTTTGCCGAAAGATTTATACCATATTATTATAGTATGATATAGACATTTTGTCAAGGGCATTTGTACCATAACAAGCCATGCACTTGACAAATTCATCAACAGGGTGTATAATCAACAGTGTTGACAATCAACTGCCTTGACATTTGGAGGAATAACAATGAACGATAAAACAGCCCAGCGTTTTGGAGAAGTTTTCAGACGATTTTTTGAAACAGGATATATGGACGACCTTGCAGAGCTTTTTCAGGGCGAAAGCAAAGTGATAGTCTATCTTAGCACAGCCGAGGGCATAGTCTACCCCTCAGACATAAGCCGTGACCTTATGATATCACGTCAGCGAGCAACGTCAGTGCTCAGTGCAATGGAGAAAAAAGGCTTTGTTAGCCTTGTGCGTGACCCTGAGGATAAACGCCGTGTTCAGGTGAAACTCCTCCCAAAAGGTGAAAAATCCATTGAAGAAAAGCAGCAGCGTCTTGAAAAATATTTCAGCGTGTTCGTTGACGCATTGGGTGAGGAAAATCTCAAAAACCTCCTTGACAGCTCCGAAAAAGCTGTCGAGGCACTTGAACATACAATGAAGGGCAACTCTCAGAAAGTCTGAGGTGCGGAAAGGAAACTGCCATGAACATTTATAACGAATTTAGAAAAACGGCAATAAACCGCTATAGCAAGACCGCTCTCGTGATGATGAATGACGAGGGTGAAACAAAGGAATATACATTCGGACAAACTTTGCAGCAGGCTGATATTTTTTGCAGCCGCCTTAAAGCCATGGGCGTCGTGGCAGGGGATAGGGTCTGTATCGCCTCTGAGGGCAGACCTGAGTGGAATATCGCATTTCTCGCCTGTGCAAAGCTAAACGCCACAGCCGTCCTTTTGGATTATTCGCTTCCTGTGGCAGAGCTTGTCGCACTGGTGAAAAAGTCACAGCCTGTGTGCGTTGTCACTTCTCAAAAGGCGGCAAAGAAGCTTACAAGCGTGAAAAATATACCTGTTCTCGATATCCAAAACCAGCTTGACAGACTTGACGGTTCAGGGGAAAATATACTCCGCCAAGGTGAAGTAGGCGACCCTGATATCGCAGTGATAATCTTTTCAAGCGGTACGACAAGGACAGCCTCAGGCATCATGCACACCCACGATTCTCAGATAAATTCTTGCAAAATGGTCTGCCAGTGCAACGGCATAACCGATAACGAGCGTTACCTTGGTATCCTGCCAAACAGCCATATCTACGGGCTTTTCGCACAGGTCTTAGCCCCACTCCTCACAGGCGGAACAGTGTGCTTTATAGAGTCCCTCTCCGCCAAAGGTCTTTCCGCAGGCTTCCAAAACTTCAAGCCGACAGTTTTCCCTGGCGTACCAAAGGTCTATGAGCTTTTGAAAACCCAGATAATGCAGCAGATCAACGCAAGCAAAGTATCTTCAGCACTTTTCAAGAAAATGTTTCCTGTTGCACTTCATCAGCGTAAGATCTACGGCATAAACAGCGGCAAAAAGATCTTCGCAAAGATACACAAAGCCTTGGGCGGTGAGCTTAGATTTCTCTGCTCCGCAGGTTCGCCGATGTCAAAGGATACATTTGATTTCTTCTACGGCACAGGCTTTAATATTGTGAACAACTACGGTGCGACCGAAACGAGCATACCAACTATCGGCACATATGGCAAGCACGTCTATGCTGACACCTGCGGCAAGCCGTATCCTGATATAAAAGTTAAAATCGACCGCAGCGGTGAGCTTCTCATAAAGTCACCTTATATGATGATAGGCTACTATGGCGACAAAAAGTCCACAGATGAAGCTTTCAATCCTGACGGCTGGTTCAAGTCAGGCGACCTTGCAAGGTTCGATAAGCATAAAAATATCGTTATTCTCGGCAGATGTAAAGAAAATATCGTCCTATCCACAGGCAAAAAAGCCGCCCCTGACGATATCGAACAGGTCTATAGGGGCATCGAGAGCGTTGACGAGCTTGTGGTCTGCGGAGTGCCTGCGAAAGAGGGAAGCTATGATGAGGTACACGCCTTTGTGGTCTGTGCTGAAGATAAGCGTGAGCAGACGGAAGAAAAGCTAAAAGAAATAAGCTCCTCCGCAGGTCAGGCAATGAAACTAAGCGGCATACATTTTGTGGATTCTATACCAAGAACAGCTATCGGCAAGCCAAAGCGTTATCTGCTGAAGAAAATGGTCATGGAGGATAACCTCGACAGCCTTACAAAGCAGGCGAAAAATAGTATCGACCCGTCGGATATCCCGTCAATGGTGAGAAACGCCGTGGCAAAAATAGCACACGTTCAGCCGAATGAAGTCAAGCTCAGTACAAAATTTTTGCAAGAGTTCACCATAGACTCCCTCTCAGCTATCGAGCTTGCATTGGAGATAGAGGAGTTCAGTGGTGTGCGTGTTGACGGCTGTATGGATAAGGATATGACCGTGGGCAAGCTTATCGCCCTCGTGCAAAACCCAAACCGCATAAAGCCGCAAACAGTGAAATCAATGCTCTATCCTCTGGACAAGAAAAAGATAGACTATCGTATTTACCGCTTTTACAGAAATCTTGTGACAGCGTTCTATGAAGTCAAGGTCACCAACGAGGAAAATCTACCTGATAAGGACGGTTATATAATCTGTGCAAATCACGTTTCAAATTTTGATTTTATCTTCCTCACCCTGAATTTCAGATACGAGCGTTTTGCAAAATTCTGCTGTATGGCGAAAAAGGAGCTTTTCAACGGCAGTATAGCCAGTCGACTTATAGTAAGAATAGGCGGTATGGTGCCTGTTGACAGGGGCGGAAGAGTAGACGAAACAATGGCGGCTCTGCGTAAAAAGCTTGGTCAGAAATGGGGTGTGCTAGTTCACCCGGAGGGTACAAGAAGCAAAACTGGTGAAATGGGCAAGTTCAAAAGCGGTGCAGCCGTCCTTGCTATCGAAGCCAATGTACCTATAGTACCAGCCTACATCAAAGGCGGACACGAGATATTCCCACCAGACAGAAAGCTCCCAAGGCTTTTCAACTGGAAGCGTCTTAGCAAATATAAAGTAAAAGTCGTTTACGGTGAGCCGATATATCCAAACGGGGAAAGCCCTGAGGAACTTATGGCGAAAGTTCGTGATTCTGTGCTTGCCTTGAAAAACGAAGAGAACTGATTTAAAGTGAGGAGTGAGGAATGACAAATGAGGAATTAGGAATGAGGAATGAGGAATTAGCATAGCTGCGGTTTGAGATACTCCAAGAGGTAAGTTAATAAGACCATTGGTGAGTTAATTGTGCGAACGCAGTTCGCAATGAAAAAATCATCGCCGCAGGCGATACCTTCATTCCTCACTCCTCACTCCTCATTCCTCATTCAACCTCATTCCTCACTAAATTGTTTGACAAGTCGCAAAATATGTAGTATAATGTATTAATACGCTGATACGGTGACGTGTTATTGTAATATTTTGTTAAGGAATGAATATTTATGACTTTTGAGGAAGTAAAAAAGGTCACGGAGATCCTGCTGGAGTTTCTGCCTAATACACTGAAGCTTTTTGCATGGACCATCGTGCTTTCAATACCTGTGGGAGTGCTTGTGACAATGCTGAAAAAATGCCGCTTCAAGCCTATCTCGTGGCTGACAAATCTCTATATACTTGTCATGCGTGGCACACCGCTCATGCTTCAGATAATCGCTATCTACTATGCAGTACCGCTTATTATCGCAAGTGCTGCAAAGCAGGGCAAAACAGGCGGTATCTATGACGTGCTCACCAATATAAAAAACAACGAGAACTATATGTTTATCGCCCTTGTTACGGCATTTGTCCTTAACTATGCGGCGTATTTCGCAGAGATATTCAGAGGCGGTATCGAGGCTATCCCAAAGGGACAGTACGAAGCGGCTTCAATGCTCGGCATGACGAAAATGCAGACATTTTTTAGAATAATCCTGCCCCAGGTCACAAAGCGTGTTATCCCTGCCACATCGAATGAGGTTATCGTCCTTGTAAAGGATACCTCACTCGCAAACGTTATCGCATTCGCTGAGATAACAATGAAGGCAAAACAGCAAATGAACCTGTATAGCTCAATAACACCGCTTTTTATCGCAGGCGCATTCTATTTCGTACTCAACGCTATCGTGACGGTGGCATTTGCCGTTATCGAAAAGAAATTCGACTATTATAAATAAGGAGAACTCATATGGCTATTCTTGAAGTGAAAAATATTTCTAAAAGCTTTGACAGCCTTAGGGTGCTCAAAGATATTTCTTTTAACGTTGAGGTGGGCGAGGTAGTCGCAATAATAGGTCCGTCAGGAAGCGGTAAATCAACGCTTCTGCGCTGTATAAACCAGCTTGAAAAAGCAGACGGTGGAGAGATAAACGTTGGCGGCGTGAATATGTTCCATACAGAAAATGGCAAGGCGGTGTATGCACCCTCTAAGACCCTCAGGGATATCCGCCTGAAAATAGGTCTTGTATTCCAGAATTTCAACCTTTTTCCGCACTTTTCTGTAAATCAGAATATAATGGAAGCCCCTCTCCATGTCCTTAAACAGCCAAAAGCGGAGGCAAAAGCCAACTGCGAAGAGCTTCTGAAAAAAATGGGACTCGAAACTAAAGGCAAGTCTTATCCATGCGAGCTTTCAGGCGGTCAGCAGCAGCGTGTTTCTATCGCAAGAGCATTGGCTTTGAAGCCGCAGATACTTTTCTTTGACGAGCCGACCTCCGCACTTGACCCTGAGCTTACAGGGGAGATTTTAAAGGTAATAAAAGAGCTTGCCAAAGAGAAAATGACCATGGTAATAGTCACCCATGAAATGGCATTTGCCCGTGATGTGGCAAACCATGTTATCTTTATGGACGACGGCTATATCGTGGAGGAGGGTACTCCGGAGGAAGTTTTCGGTCAGACCCAGAACGAAAGAACAAAGCAGTTCTTGCAGAGATTCAATGACAGATAGGACTGACAATTGTTGTAAAAAGCAAAAAATGATAACGTTTTCTGTGATTAATGCACAAAAGAAGTGTGACAATATTGTTAGAAATTTCAACACTTTTTGGAATAAAAAAAGTGAAAACCCCTTGATTTTAGGGAGAAAGTCTGCTATAATAAGACTAGAATTGAATGACAATTCATAAAACTATATTCATATGGAGGAGATTAACGATGAAAATTTCTAAGATTCTCGCTGGTATGTCAGCAGCAGCTATCGTAGCTTCTATGGCAATGATCCCAGCATCAGCAGCAGGCACAAAGCTCAACGTAAGCGATGACCTCGCTAAGATCGGCAGACAGACTCAGGATGACCTTTTTGCTGTATTCTTCAATGGCGATGAGTCAGAGGGTGCTGTAAACAAGGATGCTATCTCTGACCTTGGAGCTGTTTACGGTGCTTCATTCACAATCAAGGTTGACAACAACGATTGGAACACGATCGGCGGTGGCGGATCAATCAACTTCAACTCAAAGTCTGGTGGCTGGAACGATAAGGAATGGGCTGGCGGCTCATGGGTTGAGGACGATAAGCCAAAGGATGCTCTCTGCTACACAACAGAAGAGGAAGGCACATACGTTCTTGAATACCTCGGCGACGCTCCTGTTTTCGCAACAACAGACGGCGATGCTGGTAATTACGCAGCAGTTGGTATCAACAACTGGGCAGCAGACCTTAAGGGTATCGACGTTGTAGGTATGAAGGTTCTTGGCGCTGACGGCAACGTTCTCTTCGAGGCTGGTTCTAACAAGGACAAGAAGGAAGTTCAGAAGAAGCCAGTAGCTGAGGAGTCAAGCTCTGGAGCTGATTCAACACCTTCAGGCACAGATTCTAAGAAGGACGATTCTAAGAAGGACGACAAGTCTTCTGCAGCAGCTACTTCAACAGCAGCTACATCTTCAAAGTCTGGCACAACAACAACAGCTACTTCTTCAGCAGCAGCTTCTGACAACGTAGCAGTTACAGGCGCAACAGCTGGTCTTGCACTCGCTGGCGTAGCACTTGCTGGTGCAGCTATCGTTATTTCTAAGAGAAAGTAATCTCTCACAGATAACACACTTGAATAAGTGAATTTATACAGAGCTTTCTGTCATTCGGGAAGCTCTGTTTTTTTGTTCGTTTGTGTAACCTGCACTAATTTGTAAACGATTTCTGTGCAAAACATATGAAATCATGTGCTTAAATTGTGCAAATAGTATATTGAAAATATGTGACAGTTGTGTTATAATACAAAGGTAAATATAGGTCAGGCTATGTGTATAGCATGACAATTAAACGGAGGTTATTAAAATGAAAAAGTTTTTAGCTTGCGCTCTTGCACTTACACTTACAAGTGCTATGTTCGCTTCTTGCGGCAGCTCTGATGATTCTTCATCAAAGGCTGAGGCAAAAACTACTACAACAACAACTACAGCTGCTACAACAACAGAGGCTACTACAACAACAGCCGCTCCTGAGTCAACAGCCGCTTCCGGCACAGAGTCTGAGGGCGAGGCTGCAAAGGATATTTCTGAAATGCCAGCTACTCTGAAGAACTATGAGGAGGCTTCTGTATATTTCAAGAAGGATATGGACGTTGCTTCTATCGTTGAACCTTTCGCTGAGAAGGATTACGAGAACGATGAGTCTCATGTAAATCTCTCTATTGAGGAGCTTGCAGGTATTCCAATGCTCAAGGTCGAGACTCTCGATCAGGATAATGGCAACTACAAGATCCCTAAGATCAAGTTCCACATGGAGAAGTTCTTTGAGGGTCACGAGGCTGATCTTGAGAAGATCTTCACTATCAAGGCTGACGTAGTTACAAAGGCAGTTGGCGAGTTCACAGGTGACGACGGCACAAAATCACTCGTTCCTGGTAACTTCATGGGTGCATTCGTTACACAGCCTACAACAGGTGAAGGCGAAAACAGTTGGAACGACCTCTATGACTTCGGCGAGGCTGAGTGGACTTCTGAGTGGGGTTCCTATGAGCTTACAATGAGACCTGGTATCAAGGACGGTGCTACATTTGTAAACTCAACTGAACCACAGTATGTTTCACTTATGAGATGGGGCATTCCAAACCAGGCTGATTTCTACATTGCTGACCTCAGATTTGAGGACGAGGACGGTAACGTTATCGCTTGCGCAAACTTTGGTAAATAATTCATTTCCATACATAAGAAAGGTGCAGATTTTCTCTGCACCTTTTTTTATGTGAATTTTACGCTTACCTCCCCTGATATCTTCAAGCTTTTTACCTTTCCGCCTTTGATTTTAGCCGAAAAATCCTGCCCTTTTATCTGTCCCGTGGCGGTGATGTCTCCCTTGTCATTTTTGAGATACGTCACGCCTTTCTGCGAAATAAGCTTGTCAAGCACAGCGGCAGTCATTGTGACAGCGGAGCTTTCGGGTATGTTCCCTCGGTCAGTTTCGTAGGTCAAACCCTTGTATTCTAGTCGTGCGCTTTCTCCTGAGCAGGTTATCACCATACCGCTGACAGTTTCTGGCGCAGTTATCTCACACTCCCACATATCTGCGCCCTCACGGGTGAAGCTTGCGACGTATTCCGTGCCGTCAATGGTGAACTCAGCCGGGGTCTTGTAATCCTCTGCCAGCTTTACGGGTTTGACTTCGGTGCTTTCACCGCATGAGCATAAGCCCATTACCGCCAAAATCGTGAGAAAAAATGCCTTTGTTCTTTTCATTTTGCCCTCCATTAAAAAAGACCCTCTTCATAAGAAGAAGGTCTTTGTTTTTAGTACAGCCTAGTCGGCGTTTTCAAGGTCATACAAAAATCGTGGCAAAGCGTCAATAACATCTCTTGCAATGATTCCACGCTCAGATCTTTTGTATCCTGCAAGTAGAGCCGTCGAGCCAAGTGTGAACGACCCAAGTGCCGCCGCATCGAGAGCATCGCACCCCTGAGCCACATAGGAGGAAACAATGCCTGCAAGCATATCCCCTGAGCCACCCTTTGCAAGCGCAGTTGTGCCTTCGGTGCAAAGATAAACTTTTCCACCGTCCACAGCAAAGGTGTCAGCCGACTTCGCAAGCACTGTCACACCATATTTTTCTGACAGCCTATATGCAGATCCAAGTCTGTCCGACATGACCTCGCCCGCCGTCACGCCACAAAGCCTTGCAAGCTCCGCAGGGTGAGGGGTGAGGATAACTGTACTTTTCTTCTTCAACAGTACATCTATATTCGGACAAAGTGAATTTATTCCGTCAGCATCCAAAACTATGGGTATCTCAGCATTTTCTATAAGCTCCGCCACAAGCTTCTCTGTCTGAGCCGTGTGACCAAGCCCACAGCCTATCAGCAAACAGCTTGCCTTTTCGCACTTTTTCAGTATCGCCTCCGCATTTTCAGCCACCATAAAGCCGTCATTGTCAGTTTTCATAGCCGAGTATGTACATTCATACATACCAGCCGACAGGGAGTTGACTACGCTTTTTGCTGTGCAAAGCTCAAAAAGCCCCACGCCTGTTCGCATTGCCGCCATTGCTGAAAGCCCTGCCGCACCTATATAGCTCTCCGAGCCTGCCACGCTGACCACCTTGCCGAACGTCCCCTTGTGTCCGTCAGCAGGTCTAAAAGGCAGTACCGCCCTTGCTTTTACCACGTCAAAAGGCGTTATAACAGGGTATAGGGTATTCTCGCAACGCTCGTCAATACCGATATCTTTTACCAGAATTTCACCGCAAAAGTCCACCGCAGGCTGTAAATAAAGACCCAGCTTGCCACGATGAAAGGTCACTGTCACGTCAGCCTTGAACGATAGCTTGTCAGCCTGACCATTCTGTGCATTGACTCCCGACGGCAGGTCGCAGGCTATCTTCATGCCTTCACATTTTTCACAAGCTTTGAACACTGGCAGGATATTTTCACGCAAACTGCCATGAAAACCCGTTCCGAAAATGCAGTCCACAAGCACGTCTGCACCCTCGATAAAATCCAGCGCATTTTCAGTTTTCAGCACCTCTACGCTCTTATCAAGCCTAGCATACGCTGCCGAGGAGAGGTCAGTGTCAGGCTCACCGCAGCATAGGACCACCGCAGGCTTGAGGCCTTGATCCGCGAGTAAATTTGCCGCCACAAGTCCGTCACCGCCATTGTTTCCCTTGCCAATAAGAAGCACTATCTTTGAGGACGCAGACGAGTTGCTCGCAATGACCTCCGTAAGCTGTGCCGCCGCATTGTTCATGAGCTGAGCAAGGCTCACGCCATATTTTTCAGCCTCATGCTCGCAAAATGTCATTTGCTCCACTGTTAATATCCTATCCATTTTTATCCTCCTTTTCATAAGCTATCACCACTGCCGAAGCGATATCCTTGATGTGGGAAAGTGACACCGCAAAGGTCAGCCCCCTATTTTCAGCCGCCAAAAGCGCATTCCCCGTAAGCTCCAGATAAGGACAGCCAAGCTCGTCACGCAAGCATGACACCTCGTTCAAGGCGAAGCCCTCGACCCCAGTGCCTAAAGCCTTTGCGAAGCTTTCCTTCGCCGCCCAATTCGCCGCCATGGATTCGTATGGGTTTTTCTTCTGTGAAAAAAGGGTCAGCTCCTTTTCGGAGTAAACCCTTTCACAGAAACGTCGGCTCTGACAGCTTTTTTTTATGCGTTCGATCTCAATAAGATCAGTTCCGACAAATATTTTCATTTTTATTTCCTCAGTGTTCTCGGAAGCGCAGGCTTTATAAGTGCCAGCATATCATCATCTGGTGTGAAGATAACAGTTGTAAGCCCGAGATTTTTGTGGTTGAATGTTATGTAGTAGTCTGTAAGGCTATCGTCACAAGCGCAGGCAAGGACTTGTGTTGCGCCCTCAGGTACAGAGAAATTCTCGTCAGCAATGCCGAAATCTGTCGCACTGCCGCAACGGAATGTGATAAGGCGCTTTCTTGAACGCTGAGCCGTTATCTTGTCAACGTCTATTTCTCCGTTTGTGAAAATGTATTCATACTCCACATCGAGTTTTGTTGTAAGATAATAACCGCCATAAAGTGCGGCAGCGGCAAGAAAAATGCCTATTACAGAAAACTGCGTGCCGAAAGGGAAGATAAAGCACAGTGCGGCAAGTGCCACGCTTGCTATCATGATGAAAATTTTCTGTATCTTATCGTTCTTTGTGGGAATCTTGCGAACTATCTGTTCCTTGAAGCTGTCCATTATTTGTCCTCCGTTTATTCAGTGCCGCTGAGAAGCTCTTTCATTACCCAGCCGCTTTTATCGTTGTATTTTACATATACCCATATGTTTCCGCTTCCATCTGTTCTCTCGCCATAGCCGTTTATGGTCTTGCCGTCAGGTATCTTTTCTATCACGTCATATTTCTTTGACGGACCGTATCTGAGATTAAGATAAGAGGTGTCTGACTTTACAAGAAATGGGATAGAATCAGGGTATTTCACATCATCACCCAAAGGGAAAAGTGCGTCCTTTTTGAACTTTGTGGTGGTGGTCTTTTTAGTCGCCTTTGTTTCGGCAGATGTTGTGGTTGTGGTGGTGGTCGTCCTCTTTGTTGCCGTTGCGATTATGTCAGGGTCGTAGCCTTCGTCAATGCTTACGTCTGGGTTTTCAAGTGTGCCTGCCGTCACAGAAGTGGTGGTGGTGTAGCCCTCGTAATCCTCATCGTCCTCATCATAATCGTCGCCCATTGTGGCGGTCTTTGTGGTCTCTATAACTCTCTGGGCGGCAGTACCCGTGGTGGTCTCCGTTTCGGAGGAGCTTTCTGGAAGCATTGCCCCACATGACGCAAGCCCGAAAACCGCAGAACAAGCCAGCACAGCCGCAAGCAGTTTTGATCTCATTTTTTATATCCTCTTTTCAGAATTTACACAATTTTATTATAAGCCAAGAAGCCTTTCTGCGTTGCCTCCGAGAATTTTATCTTTGTTATCCTCGGAAATGTTCAAGCGCAGTATCTTTTCTTTTATAAGGTAGGAACTGTCCCAAGGGCAGTCGCTTGCAAAAAGTATCCTGTCAGCCCCATGCTTTTCAACGATAGCCTGCATAAGCTCGTCAGGACACATACTTGTGAAAGCGGTGTCAAAATAAACTTCACCGTCAACTCCTGCCAAAACGTCACGCACCTGCTCCCACATCATGTTTGCACCAAGGTGAGCAAGAATGACCTTGAGTTTAGGGTGCTTTTTTATCATTCTCAGCGCCCTCTCAGGGGTGGAGTGGATAAGGTCAGGGGAAACGCAGTCATAGCCCGAATGGAATATAACAGGCAGGTCGGCTCTTTCAATGGCGTCATATATCTTGTCCATGCGCTCATCATCTATCATAAAGCCCTGATAGTCAGGGTGAAGCTTTATGCCGTGAAGTCCAAGCTCCTTTATGTGGGCTATCTCCTGCTCATAGTCCTCAGCGTCAGGGTGTATTCCACCGAAGCTTATAAATCTTCCGCCGTCCTGTTGGGCACACCAATCGTTTATAACTCTCTGCTGAGTAGGTTTTGTTGCCACTGATAACAGCACGCCCTTGTCAATGCCCCATTCGTCAAAACGCTGTATGGTTTCCTCTGCAGTGCCTCTTGTGAAAGGAGTTATTCCACTGCAAGCCTGAAGCTTTTCAACAGCCTTTTCCGCTACCTTTGGATTAAAGGCATGAACGTGAAAATCAATTACCATTTAAAACATCTCTTTCTGAAAATACTTTCCCATATGGTATTATACCACACTTTCAAGCTTCTTTCAACGAATATCGGCAATTTTCACAGTATTTTCATCTAGGGCTATTCCCAGCTTTTCCACACCTCGGGGCAGAAGCCTACTGTGGCTTTCTTGCCGTTTCTTACGATAGGTGCGGCAAAAAGCTCGGGATAGTCAAGAAGCTTTTCTATCTTTTCCTCGGTGCTTCCAAGATATTTTATGAGCATTGCCTGCTCTCCCTTTGCCTTTGGGTCGATAAGCTTGTCTATATCGCCGACAGCCGCAAGCACTGAGTTTAGCTCGCCCTTGCTAAGCCCCTTTGTAGGCAGGTCAACAGATTGGAACTTTATTCCACGCTCTTTGAAATAACGCTCGGCCTTTTTTGTGTCAAAGGATTTTGACTTGCCGAATATCTGTATGTTCATGGGATTATCTCTCCGTTTCTACATTCAAGAATGATAGTAAAAGGACCGTCATTGAGCAGTGAAACTTTCATGTCTGCACCGAAAACGCCCTTTTCTACCTTGCCTGTAATTTTCTCACCGCAGACCTTGCAGAAGTATTCATAAAGTCTGTTGGCTTCATCAGGCTTGCCTGCATAGATAAATGACGGGCGGTTGCCGTGGTGACAATCTGCATAAAGGGTGAACTGAGAAACGCAAAGAATATCTCCGCCAACATCGTTTATAGAAAGATTTGTTTTGTCGTTCTCGTCGGCGAAAATGCGAAGCTTTGATATCTTGTCTGCAAGCTTGTCGCAGTCAGCCTCAGTGTCCTCCTGACCTACTCCGAAAAGTATCAGAAAGCCCTTTTCTATCTCGCCTGTGACCTTGCCCTCGACCTCAACTTTTGCACTTGTGACCCTCTGTATTACCGCTCTCATCAGCCCACCTCCACGGTGTAGCTGTAGGTGTAAACAGCTTCAGGTGCAAGCTTGATAGCGTGAGGCTTGTTTTCGATATCCTCAAAAGCGTCGTCCTCGTAAACAGGTACGCTAGTCCAAGGCTCAAGGCAAATAAACTGAGCGTCAGGGTTGCCTGTGGAAGTCCATACAGCAATGCAGTCAGAATGTGGGAATGAAAGCTTTACGAAACCGCCGTCAGACTTTTTCAGGGTGACAGCCTTTGAAGCAGGGTGGTCTTTCATGATAACGTCATAGTCGAAAAGCTCTCTTGTTAGAGTGATAGTCTTTTCACCGTCAAGAATAGTCCTCTCGCCGTTTGGGATAGGCTGAACGATATGCTCGTTTTTCTCGTACTCAACTGTGCATTTGCCACCTTGGATATCGCAGATAAAAGCAGGGTGACCGCCGAGATAGAAGTACATAGCCTTTTCATCAGTGTTTTTTACTGTGTTTGTGACGGTGACTTTTGAACCTTTTATGGAGTAGGTGACTTCAAGCTCAAAGTGGTATGGGTATTGAGCAAGTGTCACGTCATTGTCTTTGAGGAGAAAGCTCAGTGAATTTTTTGTGCTGCCTGAGAAAGCAAATTCGCTGTCACGGGCGAAGCCGTGGTTTGCAGTCATGTGATATTCCTGACCGCCTGCCTTGTAGGTGCGGTCTTTAGGGGAGCATATGAACGGGAAGAGGATAGGAGCGTAGCGTTTCCAAGCGTCACCGCATTGCCAGAGATATTCTTTGCCGTCCCGTTTGATAGAGTGAAGCTCAGCACCGAAAGTGTCGGCTGAGATAGAGAGTTTATCATTTTTTATTTCATAAAGCATAGATCAGACCTCCGAGGGATAAATTTTATACCTTATTATTATAGCACATTGTTTGGGAGATGTCAAAACCAAGTGAGCAGTGAGGTTATGAGGTCTGCTGGGGTATGGGCGAAAACGTTTGAAAAAACTTAAAAGTCTGTTGAAAATTCTGTTTTGATATCAATATTTTAACAGTTAAATTTTATGACTTTGATACAGAATAACTAAAATATTTTCAATTGTTTGTGTAAGCTGACAAAACTTGTGATGACTATTGACTTTAATTTGGAGATAGTCTATAATAAAATGGTAAGATTATTTAATTGTGCAGTGCTTTTTGTTCACAGCTTCAGACTGCACTGAGGAGAAATGATTATGAATATTAAAGAAGCAAAACAACAGATACTTAATGCAATACAAGCCTATCTCATTAAAGACGAATTTGGCGATTACCGAATTAGCATAGAACATCAGAGACCTGTGTTCCTGCTTGGCGCACCTGGTATCGGTAAGACCGCTATTATGGAGCAGATAGCTCAGGAAACTGGCGTAAACCTTGTTACCTACTCGATGTCCCACCACACAAGAGAGTCTGCCCTCGGTCTGCCTGTTATTGTACATAGAAACTACACCGGTGCTGACGTGCAGATATCCGAGTACACGATGAGTGAGATCGTGGCTACTCTTTATGACACTATCGAAGCCACTGGCATCAAAGAGGGTATTCTCTTCCTCGATGAGATCAACTGCGTTTCCGAGTCCCTTGCTCCTGCAATGCTCCAGTTCTTGCAGTATAAGGTTTTCGGACTTCATCAGGTTCCGGCAGGTTGGGTAGTTGTTACAGCAGGTAACCCGCCTGAGTTCAACAAGTCTGTTTCTGAGTTCGATATCGTTACTCTCGACCGTGTTAAGAGGGTCGAGTGTCAGCCTGATTTCGACGTTTGGAAAGAATATGCTTACTATGCAGGCGTTCACCCAGCTATCATATCATATCTTGAGCTTCACCCTGACCATTATTATATGGTAGACGCAAGCGATAAGAACAACTACCGCTTTGTTACTGCCCGTGGCTGGGAGGACCTTTCTGAAATGATGCAGCTTTATGAGGAGAGCGGTATCCTTGTTGACCACGCTCTGGCTGCTCAGTATGTACAGAACCCAGAGTTCTCAAAGGGCTTTGCGGAATATTATGACAGATTCAACTACTATCGTGAGAAATATGACGTTGACGCTATCCTCGAGGGCGGTATAACTGCACAGAACATTGCTGACGCAAGAGCGGCAGGCACTGAGGAAGCTGTGGCTCTTATGAATCTGCTTATGGACGGCATCACATACACAATGAGAAGCTGTATCCAAATGGAGAAGATGATAAGACTTATCCACCCAAGAATGGAAGATATCCTTGTGAAGATAAACAATGGTCTTTCGTGCCGTCAGATAATCAGTGAACACATCATGGACTGCAACAAGAACCTTGACAAGGCGGTAAGAGCAAGAAACATCTCGCCGTCTAACAAGAAGATCCAGCACTGGATACTCCACAATCTGGAAGCTTATCTTGATAAGTGTACGAATGAGGGAAGAGATAACAAAAACCGCTGTACTGTTATTTTGCAGAACTCTTTCAACAATCTGCTTCATGGCGCAAACAACGTTACACAGCAGTCTATGAATGGTCTGAAATACGCTTTTGACTTCCTTGAGAATGCTTATGGCGCTGACAGCAATGTTATGAAGAAGTTTATCGAGGAGCTGAAAGTAAACTGCCATACCACGAATTTCATCAAGAAATACGGCTCAGAGCAGTTCTACAGACTTGCAGGCGAGCCTGTTCAGCAGCCTACCTACAACAATCTCTATGACCTTAATCTTACTGATTGCCTTTTAGAGCAGGAATAAGCATAGACACAAAATGAATATCACACGGGCGAACACTGTTCTCCTCTGCAATGTTTTACTACAGAGTGGGGGTGACGGACGTTCGCCCGTTTTGGTTTTTGAATGGCTTTTGAGCTGAACGCATACATATTTGTTAATATAAAAAGCTTGTAATTTGCGAAAAAGTGTGATATAATAGCTAAGAGTGTACAAACGAGAATCAGTGAGGTTTTTACTATGGGCAAGATTTATGATTTAGGCATAGACGTAGGTTCGACCACGGTCAAGACGGTAATTCTTGACGATGGCGAGTTTATTTATAACAAATATGAAAGACATTTTTCAAAGGTAAGGGAAACGGTGGCTGAGCAGCTTCGCACTATCAGAGAGCTTTATCCTGAGGACAAGTTCAAGATAGCCATAACAGGCTCGGCAGGTCTTGGCATCGCTGAGGCAAGCGGTATCTCTTTCGTGCAGGAGGTCTTTTCTGCTTTTATCGCTGTAAACAAGAAGTATCCAAAGGCTGACGTTGTGGTTGAGCTTGGCGGTGAGGACGCTAAGATAATCTTCCTCACAGGGGGCGTTGAACAGCGTATGAACGGCTCTTGCGCAGGTGGCACAGGTGCTTTTATCGACCAGATGGCAGGACTTTTGGGCGTTACCCCTGACGAGATGAACGACCTTGCTCTTAAGGCTGAAAAGACTTATCCTATCGCTTCAAGATGCGGTGTTTTCGCAAAGTCTGATATTCAGCCGCTTCTTAATCAGGGCGCAAGAAAAGAGGACATATCTGCGTCTATCTTTCAGGCTGTTGTTGACCAGACAGTTTCGGGTCTGGCGCAGGGCAGAAAGATCGGTGGTCAGGTGCTTTTCCTTGGCGGTCCGCTTACATATCTCAGTGCACTGAGAAAGGCATTCAGAACTACTTTGAACCTTGACGAGGAACACGCTATACTTCCTGAAAATTCTTCATGCTATATGGCTTTCGGTGCGGCACTTCATGCTGACACTCTTGCTGAGGAAATGACTATAGATGAGGCTATCGACAAGATAGTGAACGCAAAGGCTACTGACAATATCGTGGTAGGAAAGCCACTGTTTGCAAGCCGTGAGGAATATAATGCTTTCGTGGAAAGACACAAGAAGTCTGATCTTAAATATGAAGACATCAGAACTTACAGGGGCGACGCTTATCTTGGCATAGACGCAGGCTCGACAACCACAAAGCTTGTGCTTATCACACCTGACGGAAAGCTTCTTTATCAGCACTACTGCTCAAACAAGGGTCAGCCGCTGGATATAATCGCTTCAAAGCTTGAGGAGATCTACAACCTTGCTACCCCTGAGCTTAACATAAAAGCTTCTGCGGTAACAGGCTACGGTGAGGATCTTATAAAGGCAGGTCTGGGCGTTGACTATGGTATAGTTGAAACTGTTGCGCACTATAAGGCGGCGGCTTATTTCTGCCCTGACGTTGATTTTATCATCGACATCGGCGGACAGGATATCAAGTGCTTCAAGATAAAAAACAACGCTATCGACAGCATTATGCTCAACGAGGCTTGTTCATCAGGCTGTGGCTCGTTCATTCAGACTTTTGCAGGTGCAATGGGATATGACATCGCAGAGTTTGCAAGGCTCGGTCTGTTTGCAAAAGCACCTGTGGAGCTTGGCTCAAGATGTACAGTGTTCATGAACTCATCTGTAAAGCAGGCGCAAAAGGACGGAGCTTCTGTTGAGGATATCTCTGCAGGACTTTCTTCGTCTATCATCAAGAACGCAGTTTACAAGGTAATAAGAGCCAAGTCTATTGACGAGCTTGGCAAGAATATAGTCGTTCAGGGCGGAACGTTCCTTAACGACGCTGTGCTCAGGTCATTTGAAATGGAGCTTGGCAGAAACGTTATAAGACCTGCCATTGCAGGACTTATGGGTGCGTTCGGCTGTGCGCTTTTCGCAAAAGAAAAATCTCAGGGCAGGGACGGCAAGTCAGGCGTTCTTACAAAGGCTCAGCTTGAAGAATTTGCTTACAATTCAAGAGCCGTTCAGTGCGGTGGCTGTGGTGCGCACTGCAACCTTACTATAATAAGATTTAATGATGGCAGAAGATTTACTTCGGGAAACCGCTGTGAAAAGGGTGCAGGCATAAAGATAACCGACAGAACGGAAAACATGATAGAGTATAAGTATAACAAGATACTTTCTTATGCTGACAACAAGCCTGCAAAGCCTATTGCAAAGGTAGGTCTGCCACTTGCGCTGTCTTATTATGACCTTATGCCGTTTTTCTCAACACTGCTCACAAGCCTTGGCTTTGAGGTGGTGCTGTCTGAGGAGTCAACGAGAGATACATATTACAAGGGTCAGCAAACTATTCCGTCTGATACGGTATGTTATCCTGCAAAGCTTTGTCACGGTCATATAGAGAGCCTCCTTGACAAGGGTGTGGACTTTATATTCTATCCTTGCATGAGCTACAATGCTGACGAGGGTCAGTCGGATAATCACTATAACTGTCCTGTTGTTGCTTATTATCCTGAGCTTTTAAAGGCGAATAATGACAAGCTGAATGATGATAATTTCATCATGCCTTATCTTGACATAAACATCAAAAAGCACGTTGCAAAGGCAATGGCAAGAGCGCTTTCAAAGTATAACATCACTGCAAAGCAGGTGCTTGGAGTGCTTAACAAGGCTTATTCTGAGCAGGTGAGATACCATAGGGATATCGAGGCTAAGGCGCAGGAGATAATCGCTGAGGCAAGAGCAAAGGGTCAGAAAATAATCGTTCTGGCAGGCAGACCTTACCACATCGACCCTGAGATAAACCACGGCATACACAAGCTTATCGCTTCTCTTGGCTTTGCTGTTATCACTGAGGACAGCGTGGCAATGAAGGTGGATACACCTGCACTTGACGTACTCAATCAGTGGACTTATCATTCAAGGCTTTACAGAGCGGCAGAGTATGTATGCGAGAATGATGATATGCAGCTCGTTCAGCTTGTATCCTTCGGCTGTGGTATCGACGCTGTTACAACAGACGAGGTGAGAGCTATACTTGAAGAAAAGGGCAAGCTTTACACTCAGCTAAAGATAGACGAGATAACGAATCTTGGTGCGGCAAAGATAAGACTAAGGTCTTTGGCGGCGGCACTGGAGGAAAAAGAAGCCAGCGCAAATGCTGAGAAGAAAATGGACAAGGAGGCAATGTAATGGCTGAAAAAGAGATAAAACACGCAGGCTCGGACAGAGTAAAAAGGTCTTATTTTGACAAGTCAAGACGTGAGGAATACACTATACTTATACCTGATATGCTTCCTATTCACTTCAAGCTTATCATGGCGATATACAAAAAATACGGTTATAACATGGAGCTTTTGCAAAACTGCTCACGAAACGTTATAGACGAGGGACTTAAAAACACACATAATGACGCTTGCTATCCTGCGCTTCTTGTTATCGGACAGTTTATGGACGCTCTCAAAAGCGGCAAATATGACCTTGAACACACGGCTCTGCTTATGTCGCAGACGGGCGGCGGCTGTCGTGCTTCAAACTATATCCACCTTATAAGAAAGGCGCTGTCAACGCAGTTCCCTGAAGTGCCTGTTCTGTCGCTGAATTTCAGCGGACTTGAAAAGGACGCTTCCATAGATATCACCCCTGCCATTGCAATGAAGCTTATTTATGCGGTACTTTACGGCGATATGCTCATGCTTTTGTACAATCAGTGCAAGCCTTACGAGATAGAGAAAAATTCTACGGACGAGCTTTTGGCAAGGTGGCAGCACAGGCTTGGAAAGCTGTTTGCTACCCCGAGCAGATATATGCATACAAAGAGCATTTACAATGCTATGCTCAAAGACTTTGCGGCACTGCCGAGGACAAAGGAGAAGAAGCCAAAGGTCGGTATCGTGGGAGAGATATACGTTAAGTATTCACCCCTTGCGAACAATCACCTGAACGATTTTCTGCTGTCTGAGGGCTGTGAGCCTAACGTGCCTGGACTGTTGGACTTCGTGCTTTACTGTGCGTCGGACGCTATCAACGACGAGAAGCTTTATGACAAGAAAACCAGCCGCACTCTTATGTACGGCATTGGTTATGACGTGCTTTACAAGTTCCAGAAGCAGCAGATAAAGGTCATTAACGAGCAGGGCATTTTCCAGCCGCCTCATGATTTTGAGCACCTTAGAAAGTGTGCTGATAAGTATATTAGTCAGGGCGTAAAAATGGGCGAGGGCTGGCTCATCACTGCTGAAATGGCAGCTCTTGCAGAAACAGGCACAAAGAACATAATCTGCACTCAGCCATTTGGCTGTCTGCCTAACCATATTGTTGCAAAGGGTATGTCAAGAACTATCAAGCAGGCTTATCCGGACGCAAACATAGTTGCAATCGACTATGACCCGGGTGCGACAAAGGTCAATCAGGAGAACCGTATCAAGCTTATGCTTGCCAATGCGGTCATGGATTAATAGAAAAAAGTTACCCCCTCGGAGCTTGGCTCGGAGGGGGTTCTTGTTTGTTCTTTTACACATAGTTAGGGGAGTTGGTTTGTTGCTTCGACGGGCGAACGCTGTTTGAACCTACACAAGTGGCGTATTTAAGCGGTTTGCGTGGCCGATATAATAATTCTAGTAGGCATATGACGTCTGTTCGGGTTCAACAAAGCTTAGGGATTTAAGCTTCTCTGTGACGTTGTCCACTTCGGCATTTGTTACTTCGAAAGAGACGTCGATAAAGTCAAGGTTAGTGTGGTCATCTTTTGAGGTATAAACATCTATTGCTACACCTACAGAATTTGGCGAAATCTCATGCGGCTTGAAGTGGTCGATATAGTCAGCAAAACTCTTTTTGCGGGTATCAAGTGCTTTATTGTATATATATATTATCTGCATGGCTTCGTCTTTTGAGAGTGTGTCGGAAAGATAGTGGAACGTTACGCCGTCGCTTGTTGAATTCATTACACACACACGGTTAGCGTCGCTGAGTCTTGATCCATTTATCTTGCCTGTGAAGCCGTCACAGAAGTATGCGAGAATGTTCACGCCGAATATGACAATCATATACACTGCGAAAATGCCTACCCATTTTACAAAGCGGACTATTGTGAGCTTTCTGTTTGAGGAGAGTATCCGCACAAGGAGATAGCCCAAGAGAAGTGCAGGGAGAAGTATGGTATTGCTTGTGTCGGAGAGGACGTAGGTGGTGACGGTTATGACAGCTAGGATAAGGATAATTTCACGATAGGCACTGAATACGAACGGCTTGCCCGTGTCCTTGCCGTCACGCTTTTTGTAGAGGAAATACAAAAGCGTGATAAGCAGAGCTGAGAAAAGTGCGCTTCCTATGAGAAGAAGCAGGACTTTTGTGGAGTAGCCAAATTCCATAAGGTGGGCAGGGAATGCGCTCCATGCAGGACAATAGGTAACGAAATTTTCAATATCGTATGGGTACTGTACTGTAAATGGGCTAATGGTGGAATAGTATATGCAAGCAGGGAGAGCCGCCTCGCAGGCTGCTATTATTACCGCTGTGTATATCATTTCTGCCAGTCTGCCGCAGCATATCATGGACAGCAGCACTGCAAGTATTACAAAAAGGCTTGTGGCAAGCTGTGTGAGCATTAGCACGGCGGAGTATCTTGCGACTATTTTCAGGGCGATATCCGTTGTGAGAAGTACGGCGATAAACTGAATGATGTTCCAGCACAAGATAGGCAGGATATGTATTTTCATCAGGGTGAGGAGCTTTGAGAAGAAGCGTTCTTTTGCACTGGCTGGGAGAGAATACGCAAGGTCTGCGTGGGGCTTGCTGTAAAGCTCATGGAAAAGGGTAAAAACTGTGAACACTGCACACAACGCTATCGCCACAGAGCCTGCCTGGGCAAGACCATAGCCTGTGTAACTGTTCGTCACGCTTTCGCTATAGTAGGTGATGAACTTTCGCATCGACATCTGCATGATGAAGTTTATGAACAGCACAAGGTTTGTGATGACAAAAAGCAGCTTGTTTACCTTGAAGTCACGGCTTGATGCGGCAATTATCCTATTCTTCGCTGTTTGCATATCCATGCACCTCCATTTCGTATATGAAGATCTCCTCGAGGGTGAGGGGGACAAGCTCCAGAACGGCAGGGGAGAGGGCGGAAAGCTTGGCGGTGATATCCGCCTTGTCGCCCTTTGTTATCACTGTGGAAACTCTGCCCAAAGTCTTGAAGCTAAGGACTTCTACGCCTGCGTTCTCAATTATAGTGCGGTCAAGTTCCCCGTCAGGCAGGGCTATCTGCACCTTTTCAAAGTTCTCTCTTACATCGTCGATATCATTGGCAAAAATGACCTCGCCTTTGTGGAGGAGCATTGCCTTGTCGCAAAGCTCGCCTATCTCGGTGACGTTGTGTGAGGACACCACAAGGGTCGCACCACGGTCGAAAATGTCGTCAACTATCATGGTGCGGATAAGCTTGCGCATGGCAGGGTCAAGTCCGTCAAAAGCCTCGTCAAGGAGGATATACTTTGTTCGGCAGGCAAGTGCAGCCGCAACGATAGCCTGCCTTTTCATGCCCTTTGAAAACTGTGACAGCGGTTTCTTCCGTGGCAGGTCAAGCTTTGAGATAAGGTCATCGAACACCTTGTCGTCAAAGGTCGGGTAGCTGCATTGGTAAAAGCTTTTCAGGTCATTCACTGTCAGTCTTGAAAACTGCACCGTTTCGTCGCTCACAAAGAAGATGTTCTCCTTAGCCTGCGGCCGGTCATAGACCTCTGTTTTGTCAATGGTGACGCTGCCGCTGTCGGGGCGGTAGATCCCGCTTATAACACGCAGCAGGGTGGATTTACCTGCACCGTTCGAGCCTACAAAGCCGTATATGCAGCCCTCGGGGATATCCAGGGTGACGGCTTTCAGTGCCTCATGATCTTCGTCTGCGTTTTTGAATGTAAGTGACAGGTCTTTTATTTCTATCATTCTTTGTCACTCCTTTCTTTCTGTTCCTCCGCCAGTTCTTCAAGGACGGAGGTAAGCGATCCAAGGCTTATGCCTGCCTGCATTGCGGCGGCGGCATGGAGCTTAAATTCTTCCAGCAATTTTTTCTCTATAGAGCCTTTCTGCTTTGCCACAAAGCAGCCTTTTCCTGCTACAGAATAGATTATATCGTCATGCTCAAGTCTGCTGTAGGCTTTGGCGACTGTGTTTGGATTCAGACCCAGTTCCTTTGCCAACATTCTTGAGCTTGGCAGCTTATCGTTTTCTTTCAGCACGCCTTTTGATATAAGGCTTGAGAACTGGCTGCATATCTGTTCGTAGATAGGTGCTCTTCCTGTAAGATCAAGCGTTATCACCTTGAATACCTCCTTTCGATTTTGTTGTTTCGTTTCATTTGTTCTGCTGTACCAACTGTATTATCTGTTGTAGTACACTTAGAGTATACAACTATAAGTCTGATTTGTCAAGGAGCGTGGATATTTTTCAGCACTTATCACAATACTGCGTCGTTTTGATAGTTGGAAATGTACAAAAGTTCAGGCTTGAGGGAGGGAAATATTATTAAAATGTAAAAAATGTGTTTAAAGGGCTTTGGGACTATTGACAGGGAAGAAAAATAGTGTTATACTTTAATACATAAAAGCTTAAAAGCATAAAATCTTTAAAGCGATAAATTTTATACAGGCGTGATAAGTACCTGCTTTTGGAAAGGAAGTAATCACAATGGCAAATCAGGCAAAGACGATAAATCAGAAAGGTGACCTTATGTCATATCGTCCTGATATAAAGCTTCTGGACGCAACTATCCGTGACGGAGGTCTTGTAAATAATTTTGGATTTTCAGACGAGTTTGTAAAAGAACTCTATAAAACTAATATAAAATCAGGCGTTGAATACATGGAGTTCGGCTACAAGGCTTCTAAGGAGCTTTTTGACGTTAAGGAGTTCGGTAAGTGGAAGTTCTGTGATGAGGAGGATATCAGAGCTATCGTTGGTGAGAATGACAGCCCTCTGAAGCTTTCTGTTATGGCTGACGTTGGCAGATGTGATTTCAAGAAAGATATCCTGCCAAAGAGCGAGAGTGTTATCGACATGATAAGGATCGCAACATATACTCATCAGATGCCTGGTGCGCTGGAGATGATAAACTACTGCCACGACATGGGCTATGAAACTACTATCAACATCATGGCTGTTTCTGCAAGCCGTGAGGACGATATCGCACAGGCTCTTGACCTTGTGGCAAAAAGCCCTGTTGACGTTATTTATCTTGTTGACAGCTACGGTTCACTTTTCCCAGAGCAGGTGAGAAGACTTACTGCGCAGTATTGCGAGGTGGCTGAGGCTAGTGACAAAAAGGTGGGCGTTCATATGCACAACAACCAGCAGCTCGCTTTTGCAAACACTATCGAGAGCATTTCTCACGGCGCAAGCTTTGCGGACGCCACAATGAGCGGAATGGGCAGAGGTGCAGGAAACTGCTTTATGGAGCAGATGCTCAGTTTCCTGAGAAACCCTAACTACAAGCTTACTCCTACACTGAAATTTGTTGAAAAGTACGTTGCTGAGGAGAGGGCAAAAGGTTCACAGTGGGGCTATGACGTGCCTTATATGCTCACAGGTGCGCTCAACCGCCACCCTCGTGCGGCTATCGCATTCCTGAAGGATAACAGAACAGATTACAACGAATTGTACATGGATCTTCTTAACGAGTTGTCATAAAATCATTCTTTCATATAAACGGCGTTTCCATAGTGATGTGGGACGCCGTTTTTGTGTTGCATAATTTTTTATCATATGTTATAATTATTTTATGTTTTCATAAAACCTTTTGGCGGATATCTCGTCATTATAGATGAAAGGACTTTCAATGAAGTTAGGCGTGCCTTGTGAGGTGTTGCTTAAATGTAAGGGGGCGGAAAAATGGAGGACAGCAGGATAATTGAGCTTTATGAAAGCAGAGATCAGCAGGCTATTTCACAATCGGATATAAAATACGGCGGATACTGTTATTCTGTGGGCTACAATATTCTTGGAGTCAGGGAGGACACGGAGGAGTGCGTTAACGAAACTTGGCTCAGGGCATGGAACTCCATTCCGCCACAGAAACCCAGAATGCTGTCGGCATTTTTCGGGCGGATAACAAGAAATATCGCATTTGACAGATATCGTGCGTCAAAGGCCGCAAAGCGTGGAAAAGGTGAGATAGCGGCGGTCTTGGAGGAGCTTGACGAGTGCATACCTGACAATGACACCACCGAGAGTCTTTGCGACGGCAGACATCTTGAAGGGCTTATAAACGAATTTCTTGGTGAGTTGCAGGAGAGAGACAGAAATATATTTCTCCAGCGATATTGGTTTGCAACGCCTATAAAAGAGATATCAAAAAAGTATGCTATGAACCTGAACACAGTTAAGGCGAGCCTTTTCAGAAGCAGAAATAAGTTAAAGGCTTTGCTTGAAAAGGAGGGAGTTCTTTTATGAAAATAACAGGAGAGGATATTTTCAAGGCTTTGGAAAATGCTGACGAGCATTACATTGAAGAATGCAGACAGAGCGGCAGCGGCATAAAGATAAAAACCATATGGACAAAGTGGGCGGCTGTGGCGGCTTGCGGTGTTATCGCTGCGGCGACGGGTGTTATGATGTTTGCAGGCAGGTCGGACAAAGATATAAAGGCAAAGGCTTCGGCTGACCAGCAGATGGCAGACGAGGAAGCAACAGTGTCATATAGAGTTCCTTGGGACGAATATGCAATGAATGCAAAATATGAGACGTTTGAATATAACGATGTGGAATATGTTTCAATGGGACATGTTGATAAGTCTTTTCTTGACAGCAAGCTCACCACCATGACTCTTGAAACGGAAAACTATGAGACAAACAAAAAGGAAACAACAAAAGCGGATATTTATTCAATAAAGGACTTGTCACCAAGCGTTTATCTGGCGGTGGTCTTTGATGACGGCTCTGTGGCGTGGTATGATGATTGGAAATACTCACCTGATTACAAAGTCGATATGACCCTTGATGACATAATAAATGACGTAAGTCTTGAAAAAACGGCTCATGTGGACTATGCTTACAATGATGCAGGAATGGGCGGGCTCAGAAAGTATACTAATATTGACCTCTCAAATCTGCTTGACCTGTTAAAGGACGATAATGGTTCATACAATGCGGTCTATGAGGGAGATGCTTATGAGAGCGACCCTGATATTAATTTGTCGGTAACAAATGATGATGAATATTACATTGAGGGCGGAATAACAATAAGTTTCTATGTAGAAAGACTTGACGTCAACGGTACGGCTTATTTTACTGCTAACGGAGATCTGTATGTTCAGCTTTTTGCAGGAGATATATTAAAATTTGATATAGGCGGTGAAAAGGCAGAAAAGCTTGAAAACTGGCTCAATGAGAACTGCGAATACACTGACGAAAAGAAAAACGCTGAGGTCGCTGGCGATGTTGACCCTAGTGAGAAAGCAGTGACTTCTGTCGCCAAGGACGATTCTGATATGGCCGACGAAGTTGATATTGGATATATCGACTATTTTGAGGACGTTGGGGACAATACCTTTACAACAAAGGACGGCAGGCTCACGGCGAAATACTCCTATGAGGTAAGCGGAGGCGAGTTCATAAGCCATATTACCTACACAAACAACTGGGACAAAGACATGGTGCTTGACTTCACGACTGACCAGTATATCACCACAGAGGACAGTAAGGGCAATTCCACGAGCTATGGCGAAAATGGCGACAGAAACACCATGAACACTTTGCTCAAAGCCGGAGAGAGCTACACGTATGACTACAAGACGGATATTGGTGCCGACTATGTGAAAGGCACGGCAAAGATAACGCTTATCGCAAACACTGCAAGCGATAAAAACTGCAATGGAGTAAACTATGTGACGCTAAAAGATATAGAGATAGATTTTCAGTAATGAAATAGTTTAATGTGTAGTGGAGAACTAAGTTTTTTTCGATAAAAAGATAAAAGCCTGTCGTATCGGACTGATACGGCAGGCTTGATTTTATTTGTGCTTGTAGACCACACGCTCTTTTACGTCTATCTGCTTGTAGGATATTTTGAAGCCTATCCATGTGGCAAATGGATAGAGTAGTGGGAATATGGCGGTCATGATGAAAACAAATGGGGACATATCTTTCACGTCGGCAGAGTGGGCAGCCCAATCTATAAGAGGATAGAAGCAGGCGTCGAGAAGCTTATAGGCAGGCATGAAGTTGAACGAGCCGCTGATTTTTGATATCATCAGCAGTATCATTGTTATGTAGCATGGTATGCTTGCAATAAGACCAAGTGTGAAGCCATAGTTAGGGCAATCATTTTCACCGTGGAATGTGACCTTATTTCTGGCTTCATCTCCCTGTTTCAGACCAAAGTCAGCCATAAGGCAGACCACTGTGAGAAGTCCTGTAAGACCGAAAATTATATTTGCCAATGCACCGAAAGGCTTTGCAACTGCGATAAAAAAGAGAAATACGAAAATTCCGAAGAACTCTGTTTCCACCCATTTCAGCAGTGCGGTGAGTATAGCTTTTTGTTTGTTGTATTTTTCCATTTTAATACTCCCGATAAAAATAGTATAAGATGATTATACCACGTTATCGTGATATTTTCAACTGTTATGCAGATTTTTCATCTGATAATCACAAAAGCTTCGGGCAGGATAATAACATAAAAAGGAGAGTGATAGCCATGAAAAAGCGTGACAAGAGCCGTTTTCCGCAGGTTTCAGACGGCACAAAGGTATACAAGCCCCATGACGTTATCTCGGCAGGTCAGGAATATGTTGTGACGGACAATTACACTGCTCCAAACGGCAGAGTATACAATCGTCAGGAGCAGAATGCAGGCTGGGCGAGAAAATGGGTAGACGAGAACGAAAAGTAGCCGTTGAAAAACCTCCGCAGGTGTGATATAATTACAGTATATCATGATCTGCGGGGGTATTTTTATGAAAAAGACAGCATTGGTAACAGGTGGCTCTGGCGGGATAGGTTCGGAGATATGCAGGGTGCTTGCTGAGGACGGCTGGCAGGTGGCTGTATGCTACAGGAATGGCAGGGCGGCGGCGGAAGCACTGGTATCTGAGCTTAAAGAGCGTGGCTTATGTGCAGAGGTTTTTTACTGCGACATTGGCGACAAGGACAGTATAGATAAATGCGTTGCGGAAGTCAGGGACAGTTTGGGCTTTGTTACGCTTCTTGTAAACAACGCAGGCACAGCGGATATAGAGCTTTTTACTGACATGACTGACGAGAAGCTATGCGAGATGATGAACGTGAATCTGCTTGGCGCAATGCGTATGAGCAGGGCGGTGCTTCCTGAGATGATAAGGGAACACAGTGGAAATGTGATAAATATAACCTCCGTATGGGGCGAAAAGGGAGCTTCCTGCGAGGTTGCATACTCGGCGGCAAAGGCTGGGCTTATAGGATTTACGAAGGCGTTGGCGAGGGAAGTTGCCATAAGCGGTATAAGGGTGAACTGCGTATCCTGCGGAATGATAGACACGAAGATGAACGGTGAGCTGACGGAGGAAGATGTTCGTGTGATAGTTGATGACATACCGGCAGGCAGGATAGGCAAGCCGAGAGATGTGGCGAATGTTGTGCGTTTTCTCAGCGGAGAGGGAGCAGATTACATTCACGGGCAGGTCGTCAGAGTTGACGGGTGCTGGATATAGGTCACTCGCCGTGACGGGCATTTTACGCTGCAATTTGTGATATGATGTAATTTTGCACCGCTTTTTGAAATGTGTAGGGGAGCGATGCAATTTCTGCTTTGCAGAAATGCGACGTCCCTACAATTCTGAATTTCTACAAGTTTTGAGAACGGGCGAACGATGTTCGCCCCTACAGATTATTCGGGCAGGTTTGTTGTGCCGCAAAATCGCTACGCTCGGTGCTTTATTTTTACCTCATGCTTGTGTACAACTTTGGTCTGCTATGCCAATTCCTCACTCCTCATTCCTCACTCCTCATTTAGCTTCGCCGTGTATACTCTCCACACACATCTGCATATACTAAGTTAAAACATTTTTCCCCATCAGGACAAGGAGGTCAGTATATGGATTATCTTATGCTTGTGGATAAATTCAATCCCATAGATATGGGATTTTACGATCGTGTGGAGTTGACAGAGGTGAACGGCAAGTTTATGGAATCTCAGGCAGGAAACAGGCTCAGGCTTCTGCTCAAAAAGGCGGAAGCTGACGGCATAAAGCTGAAAATTATTTCCGCCTATCGCTCTTTTGAATATCAGCAGATGCTTTGGGAGCGTGAAGTATCTCACGAAATGTGGGGCGGTCTGAGTTATGAAAAGGCTGTGGAAAAGGTGGGCAGAACTCTCGCTCTCCCCGGGTCAAGCGAACACAACACCGGGCTTGCTGTGGATCTCGGCAGAGAGGGTGACAATGATGTGAGCGAGGATTTTTACAAGACGCCTGAATCACGGTGGCTTTGTGCAAATGCCGCAGATTTCGGCTTTATCCTTCGCTATCCTCGCCTTAAAGAGCAGATGACCGGCATTGATTTTGAGCCGTGGCATTATCGTTATGTGGGCGTTGAAGCCGCTCGTATCATTGCCGCAGGCGGGCTTTGCCTTGAGGAGTTTCTGCACTTTTACTCGGAAAAATATATCTGAAAATCCTGTGAAAATAATTGACAGAAAGAGCATTGTGTAGTATAATTATAGCAAAGCTATGAGCGATAGCCGCAAGTTTTTGTATGCTATTGCGAAAGAAAGGAAGTTTTGTTATGTCAAACTATTCAAGAAAAAAGTCGTTCTGGACTTTAATGGGTGCGATGATACTTGTTGTTGCGTCAACTGCGCTTTTTGTATACAAATATTTTGAGGATAAGGAGCATGCCGAAAAGTGGAAAGACTATGAGGAGTGCGGTATACAGTAAATAACAGACAGCTTTAAAGGCACTGCTTTTTGTGAGCAGTGCCTTTGTATATCAACACAATTCATTGATGTAAAGTTTATCAAAATCGCTGAAAAAGCGTGCTTGCACTTGAAATGCGGTTTGAAATGTGATATAATAGTCGTAATGACCTGATGACAAACTTGTTCTAGGGAGGGACGTTATAATGCAGATAAGAGAATCAGCTGAAAATTATCTCGAAACGATACTTATTCTCAGCCAGCGCAAGGGCAAAGGCGAGGTAAGAAGCATAGATATAGTAAACGAACTTGAGTTTTCAAAGCCGAGCGTAAGTGTGGCAATGAAAAATCTCCGTGAGAACGGCTATATAACTGTCGACAAGGACGGTTATATTCGTTTGACAGACAAGGGCTTGGAGATAGCCGAGAAAATGTATGAGCGTCATACGTTGCTTTCACAGTGGCTCATAAAGCTTGGTGTTGACGAGAAAGTTGCAGTAGAGGACGCTTGCCGTATGGAACACGTTATCAGTGCGGAGTCCTTTGCGGCTATCAAAAAGCACACAGGTATGGCTTGATAAGATGATAATTGCCGTGGGTCTTCCTGCGGCATTTTTTTTATTGCAAACAAAAAAGGGAGAACAGCTTTGTGCCGTTCTCCTTTTTCTGTTATTTGAATTTGTCTTTGAGCTTGTCAAAGAATGTTTTGCGCTTTGCGTAGTTCTTTTCACCGAGGGACTTTTCGTAGTCACGGAGCTTTTCTTTCTGCTCTTTGGTCAGATTGCGTGGAACTTCAACTGTTACACGAACGTAGTGGTCGCCGTGGTCGTTTCTGTTGACCTTCTTTATGCCCTTTCCTCTCAGGCGGAACACTGTGCCTGTCTGTGTACCCTCCGGCACTGTGTATTTTACCTTGCCGTCAACTGTAGGAACTGTTATCTCGTCACCGAGAGTAGCCTGTGCATAAGTAAGCGGTATCTCTGTCCACACGTCATAGCCGTCACGCTCGAAAATAGGGTCAGGTCGAACTGTAATGTTGATGTGCAGGTCGCCGTTAGGACCTCCGTTTATACCGCAGTTGCCCTCACCGCCTACTCTAAGTGTCTGACCATCGTCAATGCCGGCAGGAACGTTTATCTCCTTTTCAGATACCTTCTTTACTCTGCCCTGACCGTTGCAGGTATGACAAGGGTTGTCGATTATCTGACCCTTACCGCCACAGCGACTGCAAGTCGTGGTCTGAGCGATGTTTCCGAAAGGCGTTCTCTGTGTTATCCTTACTGTACCAGTGCCGTGGCAGTCAGGACAGGTCTTAGGCGAAGAACCTGCGGCTGCGCCTGTGCCGTGACAGTCAGGACATTTTTCGGCTCTGTTTATGCGAAGTTTCACAGTCTTGCCCTTGCAGGCTTCCATGAAGTCAAGAACAACGTTCGCTCTTATATCCTCGCCACGTCTTGGTGCGTTAGGGTTAGCAGAACGTCCGCCACCGAAGCCTCCGCCAAATCCACCGAAAATGGAATCGAATATATCGCCCATATCGCCAAATCCGCCGAAGCCTCCTGCACCTGCTCCACCGCCTGCACCGTAGTTCGGGTCTACGCCTGCGTGACCAAACTGGTCATATTTTGCTCTTTTATCTTTATCTGAAAGCACCTCATAAGCTTCATTTACTTCCTTGAACTTCTCCTCGCACTCTTTGTCGCCGGGGTGAAGGTCAGGGTGATACTGCTTTGCAAGCTTACGGAATGCCTTTTTTAATTCATCGTCTGTGGCAGTTTTAGAAACGCCAAGCACTTCATAGTAATCTCTTTTTTCAGCCATATAAACGCCCATGCTCTGTAAGCTGCAGATCGTGAAAGTCTTGGGGCATGGGCTTGCCTCCTTTTTGTAAGTATAGTCCTTTCACGCTTTTCACACAGCCTTTTAATACGGCAATAGCCCCTGCTCGAAAAATCGGAGCAGAGGCAGCCGTTATGATTTATTCTGCGTCAGTAAATTCAGCGTCTATAACGTCATCGCCACCGTTGTTTGAAGCGCCGCCGTTGCTGCCGCCATTTGCTCCGCCCATGTTGTTAGGGTCAAAGCCTGCGGCACCGCCTGCTGCCTGCTGTGCCTGTGCAGCCTGCTGATATACCTTAGTTGCAACGCCCTGGAATGTTTCCTCAAGCTCCTTGTGCTTAGCCTTGATAGCCTCGATATCAGTACCCTTGAGGGCTTCCTTAAGAGCGTCTATCTTAGCCTGACAAGCTGACTTGTCAGCAGCGTCTACCTTGTCGCCGAACTCGCCCAGTGACTTTTCAGCCTGGAAGCAAAGCTGATCAGCAGCGTTTCTAGCGTCAACGTCCTCTTTCTTCTTAGCGTCCTCTGCTGCGAATGCCTCAGCTTCCTTGACAGCCTTATCTATATCGTCCTTAGACATATTTGTTGAAGAAGTGATCGTGATGTTCTGCTCCTTGCCTGTGCCAAGATCCTTAGCGGAAACGTGTACGATACCGTTAGCGTCGATATCGAATGTTACCTCGATCTGTGGAACACCTCTTGGAGCTGGAGCGATTCCGTCAAGTCTGAACATACCGAGCTGTTTGTTGTCCTTAGCGAACTCACGCTCACCCTGAAGTACGTTGATATCAACGGCTGACTGATTATCAGCGGCAGTTGAGAATATCTGTGACTTCTTTGTAGGTATAGTTGTGTTTCTCTCGATGATCTTTGTGCAGATACCGCCCATTGTTTCAAGACCAAGTGACAGTGGAGTTACATCGAGGAGGAGCAGACCGTCCTTAACGTCGCCTGCGAGAACGCCGCCCTGATATGCAGCGCCAAGTGCTACGCACTCATCTGGGTTGATGCCCTTGAATGGCTCTTTGCCAAGGAATTTCTTAACAGCTTCCTGAACGGCTGGTATTCTTGAAGAACCGCCGACCATAAGGACTTTCTGAAGCTCGTTAGCTGACAGACCTGAATCTGAAAGTGCCTGACGAACTGGTCCCATTGTTGACTCAACAAGGTCTGCTGTCATTTCGTTGAACTTAGCCTGTGTAAGTGTCATTTCAAGATGCTTTGGACCTGTAGCGTCTGCTGTGATGAATGGGAGAGAGATAGTTGATGATGCTGTAGAAGAAAGCTCTATCTTAGCCTTTTCAGCAGCTTCCTTGAGTCTCTGCATTGCCATTTTATCCCCTGAGAGGTCAACGCCCTCAGTCTTCTTGAACTCTGCGATCATCCAGTCGATAATTCTCTGGTCGAAGTCGTCGCCGCCCAGGTGGTTGTTACCTGCTGTGGCAAGAACTTCTGTAACACCGTCGCCCATTTCGATGATAGATACATCGAATGTACCGCCGCCCAGGTCGTAAACCATGACCTTCTGATCCTCTTCCTTATCGATACCGTAAGAAAGTGCAGCGGCTGTTGGCTCATTGATGATTCTCTTTACTGTCAGACCTGCGATCTGACCTGCGTCCTTAGTAGCCTGTCTTTGTGCGTCTGTGAAGTAAGCAGGAACTGTGATAACGGCTTCTGTTACCTTTTCGCCCAGATAAGCTTCTGCGTCAGCTTTCAGCTTCTGGAGTATCATAGCTGAAATTTCCTGTGGAGTGTAATCTTTGCCGCCCATATGAGCCTTGTAGTCAGAGCCCATATGTCTTTTGATAGAAATTACAGTGTTGTCATAGTTTGTAACAGCCTGTCTTTTTGCTACCTGACCGATAAGTCTGTCGCCGTTCTTTGAAACGCCAACTACTGACGGAGTTGTTCTTGCACCCTCGCTGTTAGGGATAACAACGGCTTCGCCGCCCTCCATAACTGCTACACAAGAGTTTGTTGTACCTAAATCTATACCGATGATTTTGCTCATAAGATCAAGTCCTTTCAAAATTTACTTAATTTATATCAAGACCTTAAGTCCCGATGTCTTTGTTTATGGGTTTGCTACTATTACCATTGCGTGTCTTATGACCTTGCCGCCTATGGTGTAGCCGTTTTGAAGCACCTGCGCCACAATATTTTCACCCAGGTCAGGGTCGTCAACTGTGCTGACCGCCGTTGCAACGTTCGGGTCAAATTCCTTGCCCGCAAGCTCCATGACCTCAACGTTGAGCTTTTTCAGAGCGTCGCTGAACTGATTGAAGATCATTTCAACACCCTGTTTATAAACTGCGTCCTGAGTTTCTGTGCCTAACGCTCTTTCAAAGTTGTCAAACACCGGCAGGAAGCCGTTTATCACATTTCCCTTTGCTGTGTCTGTAAGCTCCAGTCTTTCCTTTGCGCTTCTTTTTCTGAAGTTATCATATTCAGCCATAAGTCTGAGATACTTGTCATTTGCTTCGGCAAGCTCTTTTTTCAGCTTTTCTGTTTCGCTCTCCTCCGCCTTTTTCTTTGTATCCTCAGTGGCATTTTCTGCGGTATCCGCCGCTTCTTTCACTTCTTCGCTTTCAGCAGAGGTGTTTTCCTCTTTTTCAAGCTCGGTGTCCTTTTCAGTTTCCTTACTCAATTTACGCCGCCTGCCTTTCTTTTTATTTATTTTCGTCATCTTCTTTGTTTTGCTCTTGTGGCTTTTCGGATATCATTTCCGATATCTTTCCTGTGAAATACTCGAGATATGGGATAAACTTCGCATAGTCGAGCCTCATAGGACCTATAAGCCCCAGCGCACCTGCTGTTTTGCCGTCCTTTGAGAACGGAGCTGTTATAATAGAGGAGTTGTGGATAACAAACCCGTCACGCTCAGGGGAGAACATAACGTGAAGCCCTGAGAACGTTTCGTCAATAAATCCTTTAAGCTCCTTCTGATTATCGAGAAAGCTTATTATCTCATTTTGGTTGAAGTCCTTGCAGGTGAGAAGATTACTCTGACCTTTGATAGACACGCTGCTCATTTCCTTTGTCATCTTCATTATCTCGGAAACAAGCGGTGAAAGGGTCATCATGTACGTTCCCATTGCTTCTGTGAGCTTTTCAAGATAAGCGTCCGAAAGACTGTCGATAGGCACGCCGTTGAGATTTTCCTTTACGAAGTTATCAAAAAACTCAAGCTGATCCTGACTGAGGTCGAACTCCAATCGGCAAACCTTATTCTTAATAGAGCCGTTGGACGTTATCATCAAAATAACGTACATTCTCTTTCCTGTAGGTATTACCTCTACCTTTGAGATAAGCGAGAACTTTGGCGTTGCGTTTGCGACCACTGCCGCACATTTCGTAAGATCCGCCAATGCCATTGAAGCCTTGTTCACAAGGTCTTCCTCTGTGACATATTCCTGCGGTATCATTGAATCCAGCATCTTCTTTTCATTTGCTGTAAGCTGGTTTTGCTCCATGAGCTGGTCAACATAAAGCCTGTAGCCCTTATATGTTGGTATTCTGCCTGCGGAGGTGTGTGGCTGTTCGAGATAGCCTTGCTTCTCAAGCTCTGCCATTTCATTTCTTATGGTCGCTGAGGACGCTTTGACGTGAGCCATTATCGCCTTTGAGCCTACAGGCTCGCCTGTTACGATATATTCATTGACTACCGCTGAAAGTATTTTCAGCTTGCGGTCGTCCATTTGCTCACCACCCGTTCTTCTTGTTAGCACTTATTGTATTTAAGTGTTAGCACTCTTTCTTCTCGAGTGCTAAGTATAGTTTATACCCTTTTGACGATTTTGTCAAGGGGTTTAAGACTATTTTTCTCACAAATTTCAAAAATATTTGAACTTCTTTTCCGTCATATTGCACAACGCTTTGCTGAAAATGCAAAAAGCGGGCAGACCGCAGTGGTCTGTCCGCTCGATGTTGGAAAAAGATCAGATAAAATTATTCTTTTGTATAAGCAGAAAGATCAGGAACAGCAAGCAGGCTGTCGTCTGCTTCGCCAATGGAATCAACAGCGAAGTAAACTGCACTTGATTCGTCAGCACCCTCTGGGAGCAGAACTACCTGCTTAAGGTCATATGTAGCACCGTCAAAGCCGTAAACTATCTGACCCTCACCGCCTGAAACACTGCTGTCGAGTTTATAATACTCTTGAACAACGTTTGTTGTTGTGTCAATATATGCGTGGTCAAAATCGAGGGTCGCGCCGAAAAGAATGTCGGCTGACTTCCACTGATTTCCGTCGTCGTCCTCAATGCTGTAGGTGGTCGTGCCTTCTGAAATGTTGTAAAGCTTTCCGTCGCCAGGGCAAACTGTGTATGACTTCATGCCCTGAACTGTGAGTGCCTGATAAGCCTTGCCGTCCTTTATGCAGATAGTATACTTTGTGCCGTTGTTTGACATCTGACCTGTAAGGTTCGCAAGATAGTTGCCCTCATACTTGTCTTTCATCTGCTCGAAAGCTCTGAAATCACCGTCAACGTCATAATCCGTTGTGCCTACATTTGCGGGAGTGCTGTCATCTGTGCTTTCAGCAGGAGCGGCAGACTCTGCGGCAGCCGTTGTTGTAGTAGTTGTTTCAGCCTTTGAAGAGCTTGCAGTATCGTTCCCAGTGCAGCCTGCCATTGCTGTACACATTGCCAAAGCTGCAATAATAGTTACCATTTTCTTGTTCATAATATTTTGCCTCCGAAAAATGACAAGAATCACTCGGCTGACTCAGCGCCTGACTCAACATCGAGTTCAGCGTCATAAGGGATATCTTCAGTGTCCTTATCGAAAGACTGCTCTGTCCAACTGTCAAAATCGTCAGGGAGCTTGACTTCAACGTTTTCAGTTGTGAATGAGTTTACTGTAACAGTAGTCGTTGAGCCGTCAGAGATAGTTTCTATCTTAACAATATCCTTTGTGTCAGCATTGAAGTAATACTTGAATGTTGTTGTGAAAGAATAATCGTCAGAATCGCTTGTGTCGAGAGTTACGCCTGATTCAAGCTCCATATCAGGATCTTCTGTGCTTTCAAAAGTTTCGCAGATAAGACCGTCGTCAGTTGTTTCAGAGCTTATGAACTTGTAGCTGTCGTTAATGCCGTAGCCTATCTCGCTCTTGAAGTCGTCGATAGATTCTTCCATATCAACAGTGTAATACGTTTTTGACTCGCTGTCAAGTGTGTACATAACTCCATCGATATTATAGATATCCATATCCACGCCCATAAAGTTCATTTTCATGTGCATATTGCCGCCTGATATCTCAACAACAGCTGATGAATTGTCATATTCGCTTGCCACTGTAATGTCGATGGCAAGGCTCTCGCCCTGTATCTTCTTTGTATACTGCGCTGTGAGAGTATCCTCGAGATCTGTGGCTGTGCCTGCTTCTGAAGCAGTTGACTCGTCAGCGGCTGCGCTTGTTTCTGCCTTTGATGTGCTGTCTGCTTTTGATGAGCTTGAAGAACTGCTGTCAGAACAGCCTGCCATTACTGCGCATGACATTATAAGTGAAACGAGAAGTGCAGTTATTTTTTTCATTATAAATACCTCTTTCTAAAATTTTAATAAATTATTATTGTTATATAACCTATACTCAAAACTATAACATATTTCACAAATAACGTCAATAGATTTTGTGAAATATTTTTCCCTTTTCGTATCGAACTACAAATCAGCAAAGCTAAGAAAGCATGATTTAGGTATTTATAATCAAACATATTTGTGGTATAATGTGAATAGTAAGAATAAAAGGAGCGAATTATGAGATACGATAATATACATAAAGGCAAATTTCTATCAAGACCGAACAGATTTATCGCCAACGTTGAGATAGACGGCAAAGCCGAGGTCTGCCATGTGAAAAATACGGGCAGATGCAAAGAGCTTTTGATTAAGGGGTGTACAGTTTGGCTTGAACATTCAGACAGCGAATCGAGAAAGACCGCTTTTGACCTTGTTGCAGTGGAAAAAGGTGACAGGCTCATAAACATGGACAGCCAAGCCCCGAATAAGGCGATAGGGGAGTGGCTGAGAGAAAAAATGCCTTTTGGCGAGGGCTTCTCGGTCTATCCCGAAAAGAAATACGGCAATTCACGCTTTGATTTTTACTTAGAGTCGCAGGATAGGAAGATCTTCATGGAGGTCAAGGGCTGTACGCTAGAGAAAGACGGCGTTGTGCTTTTCCCTGACGCTCCTACCCTCCGTGGGGTGAAGCATATAGAGGAGCTTTCTCACTGCCTTGATGAGGGGTATGAGTCTTATATAATGATACTCGTTCAGATGAGCGATGTGAAATATTTCACTCCAAATTATGACACTCACCCTGAGTTCGGAGAGGCTTTGGAGAAAGCTTCCCGAAAGGGCGTGAAGATACTATGCTATGACTGCAACGTGACCCATGACTCTATGACAGTGGGCAAGCCTGTTAAGGTGAAGCTGGGCAGGTAATATGACGGCTCGTCCTGCATATACATTATAATACTAAGATGTATATGGGAGTGACAGCATTGGATATAAAGAAAGTCTGCCTGCGTTGTGTTGCAGTTATAATTGTGGCGTTCGTTATGCCCACGGGGATATGGCTTTATGCAAGATCTGCAAGCAGGTTCGGCAGGGTGGCGGCTGTGGCGGCAGGGGTGGCGATGGGAGAATACAAACCTTATTTTTCCGCTGATGATGATAGCAAAGCAACTGTGCAGACCGCATATCCAAGTAAACTTGAAGCGGCGGTGGTATCAAAGCACAGCATATGGGATATGGATATGGCGCCACAGGAGAAGCAAACGCCCTCTGTAAGCGCAGAAGTGCCAAGTCCTTTGCCTGCTCAGGACGTGACGGACAAGATACCATATCCTGCAAGCATGGAGGGGAATGACGGTGTTATAGAAAAATACACCTATGGCAGATATGACGGCGAGCAGTATTTCGACCTTGACGGCGGCGGTCAGGTGAGAAACTGCACTGAGCTTTCAAATGATGAGCTTTATGAGGAAAGCTCAAAGCCGTATGATTTTCAAATAGACGGAAATTCCTCTGAGCCGCAGATACTTATTTATCACACCCACGCCACGGAAAGCTTTGAGCCCACAGACAAAGACCACTATGACAGCTCCTTTTCCTGTAAGACCACCGACCCTGAAATGAATATGCTGTCGGTAGGGGACAAGATATGCGAACAGCTTGACAAAGCAGGCGTTGCGTATATCCACGATACACTTGTGCATGATTATCCCAGCTATGACGGCTCTTACGATTCAAGCCGAATGGCGGTAAAGCAGATATTGGAGGAGTACCCCTCTATAAAGGTATGTCTTGACGTTCACCGTGACGGCATAGAGCGTGAGGACGGCACAAGGCTTGCACCTGTGGCGGAGATAGAGGGCAGGGAAGCGGCTCAGCTTATGATAATATCAGGGTGTGATGACGGCACTATGGGTATGCCTGACTATATGAAGAATTTTCACTTTGCCTGTGCTTTGCAGTCGGCTTTGGAGAGCGATTGGCAGGGGCTTACACGGCCTGTTCTTTTCGACTATCGCCACTATAATCAGGACTTGACCACCGGCTCGCTTCTTATAGAGGTGGGAAGCCACGGCAATTCTATCACTCAGGCACAGTATACAGGCGAGCTTATAGGAAAGACCTTGGGTGAGATGTTCGGAGGAGAATAGGTGCAATAACGCACAAAATATGTGCGGCGAATTGTCTTAAAATGCCGAAAATACGGCTTTTAGCGGCTGGTTTCTTGACAAGAACGGGGTTTTGCGTTATAATTAAAGGGACTACATAAACGTTACAGCGTGAGAAATATATAATACGCTTATATTTTGGAGAACTGATATTATGAAAAAAATTTACCCCATGAAAAGAATAGCCGCAGGCTGTATGGCTCTGTGCATAGCTTTTGCCGCCTTTGGTTTTTCTGACGGAAGCGTAAGTGATATCGCTTTGGCGGATAACGATACATACAGCAGTCAGCTTGAAGAGCTAAAAAAGCAACAGCAGGAGCTTGATAAGCAGATAGCTGACGCTGACAAAAAGCTTGCCGACGAGCAGGACAACCTTGAGGCTATAAAGAAAAAATATAAATCCATACAGAAAAAGATAGCAAATTCAGAGAAATATTCCTCTGAGCTTGAAGATCAAATGGCAGAGCTTGACGGCAAACAGCTTGACACTCAGCACAGCCTTGACTTGCAGGAAACTGCAATAAACGAGGGCAAGGACGATTTTATGGAGCGTATTCGTGCAATGTATGTTGCAGGCGGAGCAGATTCGTACACGAACGTGCTGATAAATTCATCTGATTTTTATGATATTCTTATGAGGATAGAGCTTGTGACGAGAGTTGCAAAGCACGATAATGACGAGCTTAACGAGCTTTTGGATCAGTATAAAAAGCTTGAAAAGACCAAGGCGGAGCTTGATGAGCAGATAAAACAGCTCAAATCAAAGGCTGAGGAATATGCCAAGGAGCAGAAAACTTTGGCGGGCGAGCAGGCGGAGCTTCTGAAAATGGAGCAGGAGTCGGGCAAGCTTATCGAGCAGATAAAGAACGATAAGAGCGACCTTGAAAATAAGTCACAGCAGGTGGACAATAAGTATGCGGAGGTGTCCTCAAAGGCGGATACCACCACGACTACGACCACCACCAAGAAAAAGACTACCACCACCAAAAAGAGTGGCAACAGCGGTGAAAAGACCACTACCACGAAGAAGCCGGCTCAGACGGAAAAGCCTGACGAAACTACGGTTCAGACTACCACAACTCCGCAGGAAACAGCTAAGCCAAAGCCTGAAACAAGCAAAAAGACCACTACCACAACAACAGCAGCGCCTGCACCTAAGCCTGATAATTCAAGCAGTTCTAAAATAGACACTGTTGTTTCATATGCCAAAAGCATGGTGGGCGGAGCGTATGTATGGGGCGGTTCACAGTTTGGTGCAACGGATTGTTCGGGCCTTGTGATGCTCTCGTTCGCACAGGTGGGAATAAATCTTCCGCACTATGCGGCTTCGCAGGCTTTATACGGCACTACAGTTTCATATAACAACATGAAGAAGGGCGACGTTATCTTCTTTGGCGGAGCGTCGATCTCGAGCATTTACCACGTTGCTATCTATATCGGCGACGGCAAAATGGTACACGCCCAGAACACTGACACTGGTATCGTTATTTCAAATGTTGAGTATTTTTCAAGATACAACAACATCACTATAATAAAAAGACTTATATAAAGTAAAAACGCAGTCTGCAAGGGCTGCGTTTTTTATATCTATAATTATTCAACATAAAACGCCACGAAAATTCATATAAAATTACTTAACTGTGAACATTCATTTTCAAACCTATTGACAAAGCTAAGTATTTGTGATATAATTAAATCAAATAAAGATTGTAGGCTTTGATAACAATTGCTGTGCAAAACAGCAGTAAGGCAGGGGGAAGAATAATGGATAGTCTGAAAACGTGTTTTTTTGGCGGCTATGATAAGCTTGATACATTAAAATATATCGACACAATAACCAGCGAGATCTATATGCTGGAGTCGGCTATCGAAAAGAAAAAGAACGGTGATAACTTTGTTATCCCCGGAGAAACAGGTCAGCGAAAGCTTAAAGGCTCAGCGCTTGGTGGATTTGCAAAGCCTGATGTGGACAGCTACATCTGTGCGCTTCTTGGAAAGGCGGCTGAGCTTCGTGAAAAGCTTTGCAGCTAACGGCTAATAAAGGCAAAAAAATATCCGCAGAGGTCATTTTATATGGCTTCTGCGGTTTTTTGTCGTATCTAAAAGAGCAAAAAAAAATTAATACCCACTTCCATCGGCTGAAATGAGCATTAATTTTTTATAGAATTATGAAAGGGATTCTTTGGTATTTGGTAAAACCTAAAGACGAGGAAATGTATCAGCGACTTGGGGAATCGCAGAGGGAAAGAAGACAAAAACCTGACTTTAAGTTTTACCAATTACCAAAGCTTTTTTTTGTATCTTCTGCTGTGATTATATAATACCAGTTCTGTGTGAACCGAATATGAATTTTCAGGGGATTTCGGAGAGTTTTTTGAAAAAAATAAATGTTAATCACCAGTTCACAATTATAAGCTATAATGTCATTATTGGGGAATTTTTTTTACGAGGGAGGATATTTTATGTTTCAGATACTTGTGGTGGAGGACGACGCAAGCCTTAGAAAACTCATGTCTGCCGCACTTAAACAGCATGGCTATGTGACTTTTCTTGCAAATGACGGTCTGGAGGCTTTGGACGTTCTTGAAAAAACGAATATAGACCTTATAATTTCAGATATAATGATGCCGAATATGGACGGCTACGAGCTTACAAGACAGCTCAGAAAGGCTGATTTCAATCTGCCTATACTTATGGTCACCGCAAAGGAGACCTTCGAGGACAAGCAGGAGGGCTTTTCTGCCGGCACAGACGATTATATGGTAAAGCCTATTGATATAAATGAGATGATACTCCGTGTGGGTGCGCTTTTAAGGCGTTCAAAAATGGCGTCGGAACATTCTCTTACTGTGGGAAACTGCGTGCTTGATTATGACGCTATGAGCGTGGCGGTTGACGGCGGAGCGGCGGAAACTATACCGCAAATGGAGTTCAAACTGCTTTTTAAACTGCTCAGCTACCCTGACAAGATATTCACACGCCGCCAGCTCCTTGACGAGCTTTGGGGAATGGATAAGGACGTTGACGAGCGTACTGTTGACGTTCACGTTAAAAGGCTGAGAGAGCGTTACGGAAGCTGTGAGTCATTCGATATTGTCACGGTTCGTGGACTTGGCTATAAGGCTGTGAAAAAGCAGTGAGGGATAAGCTTGAGGGGTGAGGGGTTTGGATAAGAAAAAGGCCAAAAATAAAACAAGTTTGCAGTTCAAGCTGACTCTTATGTTTTTCTTTGTGATGCTGGTGTCGGCTTCTATATCGGTGTCAGTGCTTGTAATGGTGTGCAGCCCTGTAATGAAAAGCAATGCCGAACAGCAGTTGGTGGAGCTTTCCATGGCAATGGATCAGCTTGAAGAAAAGGGCGGCTTCACTGTGGACGAGATAGTTTCCATTGTGAACAATTCAGCCTATAGTCTGTCAGTGGTGGATAAAAACGATTCAAGAGTACACGACCATTTTGCAGATATCGTGCATAAGGGATATTATGTGTCCTCAGAGGGCGTTGTGCCTAACGCAACTATAATCTCCCAGGTCTATGATAAGTTCGTTATCATAGACAGCTTTTCAAGCGACAGCGTTTACTGGGTAGTAAACCTTGTTGTCATAATAGCTTTTATGGTCTGTATAGTTATCGGTACTATTATAACAGCGTTCATGAGCCGAAGCATTATACAGCCTATACGAGATCTTAGTGCGGCGGCGGCTGAGATAGCAAAGGGCAATTTTAAGGTAAGAGTAAGAGAGCCGTCTGATCCTGAATACAGCATACTTGCGCAGAACTTTAACAAAATGGCTGAGGAACTTGCAGGTACGGAAACGCTGAGAGGTGACTTTATCTCAAACGTTTCCCACGAGTTCAAAACGCCCCTGGCTTCCATACAGGGCTTTGCAAAGCTTCTGCAATCTGACGATATAACCGAGCAGGAGCGTGAGGAATACACGCAGATAATAATCGACGAAACATCACGGCTTTCAAAGCTTTCGTCAAATATTTTGAGACTCACAAAGCTTGAAAATCAGAAAACAGTGGGCAAAAAGACAAGATTTTCTCTTGACGAGCAGATAAGAAAAATACTTCTTGTGCTTGAACCTGAGTGGTCGAAGAAAAAAATCGACCTTGATATCGACCTTGAGGATATCATGTATGTGGGCAGTGAGGAGCTTATGGCACAGATATGGCAGAATATCATCAACAACGCTATCAAGTTCACTCCGGAGGGCGGAAAGATAAGCGTGAAGCTTTTCCGCAACGAGAAAAATATTTCAGCGGAGATATGGGACAACGGTCCGTCTATAGCCCCTGACGTAAAGGCGAAGATATTTGATAAGTTCTATCAGGGCGACCGCTCCCGTGCAACAGAGGGCAACGGTCTTGGACTTGCACTTGTAAAAAGGATAATCGAGCTTTCCGAGGGAAGCATAGAGGTAGAAAACGATATGAAAAAAGGCGGCGTTTGCTTCCGCATAAGCCTGCCTTATCTTATTGAGGATATGATGTAGTGTAGGGGCAACCTTGGGTCGCCCGCCTATCACAGCCCATTATACATACGAAGATTTTTTGCAAACAAAAAGGAGCAGTTCATTGCGAATTGCTCCTTTTATCTGTCTATCATGTTTTAGAACAGACTTGCCACAAAGCCTGCTGCCACGCCGAAAACATAAAGTATTCCCATTATGGCGAAATTCTCTTTCATGTTGTGCTTGTTGGTCTTGAAAAGCACCAGAAGTCCCACTCCTGCTCCTGTGCAAAGTCCTGCGATAAGCGAGCCGAAGCTCACAACGCCCTCGATATAAAGCTGAGTGAGAACAACAGAAGCCGCACAGTTCGGGATAAAGCCTATTATTCCTGCTATGAACGGCTGAACTATGCTGTCAGACATAAGCAGGGTCTTTACTGTGTCCTCTCCTGCAAACTCCATTACCGCACCGAGAATAAGGTTTACCGCAAATATAAAAAGTATTATGCTTACAGTGTGGTGAAGTGCCGAGTGCAAAATACTGTGGTGTTCGCAGTCGCAGTCCTCGCATATCTCTTTGAAAGGCTCTTCGTCCTGCTTTTTGCCCATAAGCTTTAAGATAAGGTCAACAAGCACACCTGCTATTATAGCCACAGCTACCTTTATAAGAATAAGCTGCCAAAGCTTGCCGGCAAACGCAGGGTTTGCTATCATCATTGGTATTGCCTCGTCGCTTGTGGCAAGGTATACCGAAATGAGAGTTCCCATTGTGATCAGCCTGCCTGAGTAAAGGTTGGAAGCCACAACGGAAAATCCGCACTGTGGCACTGCTCCAAGTATGCTTCCTCCTATTGCACCAAAAGGTCCCATTTTTCTAAGAGCCTTTCCAAGCTTGTCGGCAGAACGATGCTCTATATACTCTATAAGCAGATAAACACCGAACAGAAAAGGCAGGATCTTAAGGCTGTCTATTAATGCGTCAAGAAAAACGTCAACTAAAGTTTCAAACATATATCTATCTCCTGTAAAATATCCATTAAAACGATCTCTGTATCAACTCGACTATTATACAATATTTATTCACCCTTGTCAATCTTATGTTTATATGATAATCTGTTCATTTGTTTACCCTTTTCAGCGACAAAAAAACGAGCGAAATTTCTCCGCCCGTTTGATGTTTTTATTCTGTTTTATACAGAACGCTTTGTAAAGCCGTCCCATGCAGTGAGCAGGAACACCACCATGTGTGCTATAAGAACGCCTATGGCAAATGTCAGGCTGTGCTGAGCAAATATTGAGTAGCCCTTTGAGATAGAAGCAAGGTCTGTGTTTGCGAACACAAGGAATCTTGCCCAATCCTGGCCAAGCTGACCCAAAAGCTGTGTGACCGTTGAGCCTATGCACATTGTGAATACGCTGACGCCGATAGCAAGGGCTGTGCTTCTTACAAGTGACGAGATAGCAAACGCCAGTGTTGACATTACCACCATTTCAACGCTTTTCATCAGATATTGCTCTGCCGCATAAAGCAGTGTAGGCATTTCCTTTACCTCGCCGCCGCTTACATAGATATAAGGCGTTGAGAAGCCGTCAAAGCCGAGCATAAGCCCTGTAATAGGTATCATCACCACGAAAAGTATGCAAAGCATTATGTAACCCACTGTGATGACAGTGAAGTATTTTGACATCAGTATCTTCCAGCGTTTAACAGGGTTTATAAGCAGGAACTTGACAGTTCCCTGTGAAAATTCAGAGGATACAATGCCGCCTGCGATAACGATAGCAAGCAGTGCGACTACCGTTACAAGGGAAGTGCTTGTGAGGAACACTGTCCAGAATGTTATCTGCTCAGGCTCGCTTGTTTCAAACAGCGTCATTTGGTTTGCTGTGTTGTCGAGCTTATCATTGTCAAGCTGATAGAGTGCAAGTTTTATATTATCCTCCAGCTTTGCTCTGCTGTTCTGTCCGTCAGATTTTGCGTCGCCCATAGTCGCAATGGTGTTTTTTGCATTTGCAACTGTCATGATAAGATCGTTTTTCTTCTCGTTTGACTTGTCAAAGGAAATATCCTTGTCCAACCTGTATTGATATTCCCACTTTTCGCCCTCTGTGAGTATGTCATTATCCAGCCTGTATTGACAGAAGCCACGCCAATCGTTGTCGTCAAGATACTTCTTTATCCCTGACATATCACCAGTGCCGTTTGCGAACACGGCTGACAGTACATCATATCTCCAATCGTCGCTGTCGATATCGTTGTCGATTAGATACTGCCACATTGCGATCTCGTTAGGGTCGCCGTTTGTGTTTTTGAGCCAATCTATGGTTTCCTGATAATCACCAGTTGCGTCATAGCTTGAATAGTTATTGCTCTCCATATTGTGCTTTGCAAAAAGTGCAATGCCTGAAAGACCAAGCGCACATATTATTATAAGCACGATCATTATTTTTGTTGATAGCTTTTTGAAAACCTTTATGTACTCGTTTTTCACAAGTCTGAAAAATCTAGCCAATCTGTACGCCCCCTTCCTTTCCTCCTGTAAGCTCGATGAATACGTCCTCAAGCTTCTTGTTCTCTCTGCGGTGAACAGTGTAAAGTGAAACTCCGCCCTCGATAAGCGTCTTATTCACCGACGCTATCTTTTTCTTCTCTATCTCCACAGGGATAGAAAGGACAACTGCACCTGTTTCCTTGTCGATACGCTTGCCCTCGTCTGCAAGCTTTATAAGACTCATAGCCTTTTGCGGGTCGTCAACTTCAAGTACATATTCAGCAATTGAGCTGTCAGACTGTGAGATAAGCTCCTCCATTGTGTATGAGCCTATCATTTTTCCGTTTGCGATAATGCCCACTCTGTCGCACATCATTTCCATTTCGCTCATGAGATGTGACGATACCACAACGCAAGTACCTTCCTTGTGAGCAAGCTCTTTGAGTATGTCACGAAGCTCCTTTATGCCCTGCGGGTCAAGACCATTTGTAGGCTCGTCAAGGATAAGAAGCTTTGGTCTGTGAAGGATAGCCTGCGCAACGCCAAGACGCTGACGCATACCCAGAGAGTATTTCGACACCTTGTCATTAATGCGGTTTGAAAGCCTTACAAGCTCCACCACCTCTTTGATACGCTCCTCAGTTACTCCCTCTCTCATTCTCGCATACTGACGGAGATTTTCCATTCCAGAAAGATACTTGTACATCTCAGGGTTTTCAACAATGCCTCCAACGTTCGCCATTGCGCCCTCAAAGTCTTTTCTGATATCCTTTCCGTTAATGGATATCTCCCCCTCGTCAAGCTGTAAAAGTCCCACTGCTATCTTTATAGTTGTGGTCTTTCCTGCACCGTTAGGACCGAGAAAGCCGTAGACCTCGCCACTGTAACACTCCATATCTATGCTGTGAAGTATCTGCTTTTTGCCAAGGGTCTTGTTAAGCCCCTTTATCTTTAGAATAGTATCACTCAACGCTGTCTGCCCCCTCGCTGTCGGTATTTTCTGCACTGCTGTCCGGAACTATCTCAGACTCAGCCTTGCTTTCATCAGCCACGCTGTCACTGTTGTTATCATCAAAGCTGTAATCCTCGCCATATCCGTAGTCGCTGGACGTTGCTATCTTCCAGCCGTCAGAGGTACGCAAAAGATAAAATTCAGCATTTTCATAACTGAAAATCGCCTTGTATGAAGATGTGCTAGGTTCATAGTTGTCGGAATTTGTGTAGTTACCGCTTGTCATGGTGTTTATGCCGTTGGTTGTGAGAAAAGTTGGGTCGCCCTTTGATACGTCATAGCACACATTGTATATCATAGTGACCTTTGCTCCGTCAGCTCCACTCTTGTTTATTGACATCTCTTTTATGTCATACTCAGCCGAGGTGATATCTCCTCCTTGCGTTGCAACTTCAGCTTGGTTTATTTCGTCCAGAAGTCCTGACTTTGACGAAGCGTACTCATTGTCAGAAGTGGTGTAGTCAGCATAATGCTTATCCACAAAATCTGTAAGTTGACTTTTTAACTTATCACTGCTTCCAACGTTTGCACTTGTCAAGTCTGCGATATAATCCCTCATGGTCTGTTCTATCTCAGGCTTGGAAGTCTTGAACTGGTTGTTATCATACACTGAGTAGCACACAACACCCAGCGCAAGCACACCGCCAAGAACCAGACCTCTGTTTATGTTTCTTAGTTTCACAGTTTCTCCTCCTTGTGTTTTGTCTTTTTCAGACGTATTTTTTAGTGGCATATATAAGTTTATCATAGCCCTTTCCAACTGTCAACCGCTTTAAGAAACGCTTAAGATTTTCATAAGACAACCATACAGACCATAAGATAAAATATGTTTTTTGTTTAAATATCTGTAGTGGCGAACAGTTCGCTCTCCTTATTAGCGTATTTGCAAGCAAAGCAAAAAGGCGGTGGAACACGCACGATAACGTATCTCGCCGCCTATATGGAATGAGGAAAATTATCCTTTTTATAAAAACAGCTTCAGGTCATTCTCTGCCTTTTTCGGGTCTTTAAGACTTATGCTCCTTACCGCCTTTCTCAGTGGCAGTACCCTTGACGGAACTACCGACAGCATATCCACATCAAGCTCCAGAAATATCTCTGTGAGCGTTGGGTCGCCTGCTATCTCACCGCAAATGCCTGCTTTTATGCCGTTTGCATGGGCGTTGTCGCACACCATTTTTATCATTCTAAGCAGTGCCCTGTGATTTTTCGGTGATACCCTGTCATAACATGGGTTCTGCCTGTCAAGTGCAAAGGTGAACTGCTCAAGGTCGTTGGTGCCGATGTTGAAAAAGTCCACCTCTTTGGCTATGATGTCGCTTGTCATCACCGCCGCAGGGGTCTCTACCATTGCCCCGAGCTTAACATTGTCGGCAAATTTCCTGCCCTCTTTTATAAGCTCTGCCTTGACCTGCACGATAAGCTCTTTCACCCTCAGTATCTCGCTCACGTCTATGACCATAGGCAGAAGTATTGAAAGCTGTCCGTAAACAGACGCTCTGTATAACGCCCTTAGCTGTGTTTTGAATATGCTTTCTCTTTCAAGACAAAATCGTATGCCTCTACAGCCCATAGAGGGATTTCTCTCAGCACTCATGTCTGCACAATCAGGTATCTTGTCTGCACCTATATCATAAGTGCCTATTATGACCTCTTTACCCTCCATTGCCTCCAATGCCTTGCGGTAAGTGTAAAACTGAAAATCCTCGTCAGGAAAAGCAGGCCTGTCAAAGCACATAAACTCCGTTCTGAAAAGACCTATCCCTCCTGCATCGTTTTTTACCGCCGATTCAAGCTCCTCAGAGTTGAGTATATTTGCATATATCTTTATCTCATGTCCGTCACGAGTGATGTTTTTTCTTCCTTTGAGCCTTGTGAGAAGTTCCTTTTTCCTGCCCTCAACGGCTTCCTTGTATTCAAGCTGTCTGAGAGTATGCTCATCAGGCTCTATGTAAAGCGTTCCGCTGTAGCCGTCAAGGACGGCCTCCTTGCCCTCGTATTCGTCAGAAAGCTCCGTTCCAACGTTCACAATGGCAGGTATGCCAAGATTTTTCGCAAGTATTGCAGTATGAGAGTTCACAGAACCGGACCTTGTGCAGAAGCCCTTTATCTTCGTCTTGTCCATGAGCAGGGTTTCTGAGGGCATAAGGTCGCCGGTACAGATAATAGCATTCTCTTTAAGTATGGGAAGCTTGTCGGCGCAGTTTAATATGTGTCTTAAAAGTCTGTTTGAAACGTCCTTGACGTCAGCCGCTCTGCTTTGCATATATTCGCTGTCCATTTGTGCCAGCATCTCCGCAAAGCTTCTTGAAGTGCTTGCGACCGCATAATCGGCATTGAAATGCTCGTCAAGTATCTTTGTGCGAATACTGCTGTCGTATTGCTCGTCGGTGATAAGCATTTGGTGTATCACAAATATTTGAGCGTCGCCTTCCCCAACGCTTAACCTTGCACGGTCATAAAGTTCCCCAAGCTCCACCAGAGCAGCGTTTTTAGCCTTGACATATTTTTTGTATTCAAGTTCAGGGTCGGACACTTTTATCTTGTTGATGATAAATTCGTCACGATGATAAAAGGTCAGCTTTCCTCTTGCAATGCTTCCGAATACCGATCGTCCTTTTATGCTTATCATGAGCGCTCACCCCCAAAAAAACATACCTATCTGATATAATTATATCACCATTTGTTTAACGATAAAAGTAAAATGCCGTCTGTTTACAAAACATTAATAATATTCGTGATTTTAGCAAACAAGACAATCAATATTTCAGCAAATTTAACAAATCAGAAACATTTTGCGACCTTATGTCAAAATCAGAATAGTACAATCCCTAAAATTCATATGATTAAAAAGCGTATGAGCGATACTTTAAATAAGGAGGGACAAATATGTTTTCAGCACTGTTTGAACTGCTTACGGGGAATTTTCTATTTTTCGCACTGCATTTTGACAGCCGCAGCGTGTTTCCGAAACCGTTGTCTGCGAAGGAGGAGCGTGAGTGTTTTGAGAGAATGGCGCAGGGTGACAAGGCGGCAAAGGATAAGCTTATCGAACACAATCTCCGTCTTGTGGCACACATTATAAAAAAGTATTATTCAAATTCCACAGATCAGGAGGATCTTATCTCTATCGGCACTATCGGTCTAATAAAAGCTGTGTCAACATTTGACCACAAGAAAGGCTGTCGCTTCGCCACCTATGGGAGCAGGTGCGTGGAGAACGAGATACTAATGCACTTCCGCTCCCAGAAAAAGTCTGCCAACGATATCCACTTTGACGAGCCTGTTGACTCCGATAAGGACGGCAATCAGCTTTGCCTTATCGACATAATCGCAGACGGAGAGGACGTTGCCGACAAAATAGAGCTTTCCATTCGCAGTGAACAGCTCTACCGCTATATCGAAAGCTCTCTTGATGAGCGTGAAAGACAGATAGTCACTTTGCGCTATGGCCTTTTCGGTCAGCCGCAACTGCCGCAGCGAGAAGTCGCAAAACGCCTTGGTATCTCACGTTCCTATGTTTCAAGGATAGAAAAGAAAGCCTTGAAGCTTCTTAAAGACCGCTTCGATAAGCAGTGATGGGCGTTGACGCAGTAGGGGCGAACAGCGTTCGCCCGCTGATTATCATATCATGTCATGACATTGCTTTAGCACTCATAAAACTAATATGCTAGCACTCGCATAACGAGAGTGCTAAAATTCAGCTAATGTTCACAATATCTTCACACAATGAACACATAGCAGGGGTATCATAAAGACAATGAAGAAAGGAAATGATACCAATGGAAGAGCAGAATAAATGATAAAAGCTTACAAGACAATTTAAGATATAACACATCAAGGAGGAATTTATATGTTTGGACTTACACCATTTGAAAGAAAGAGCTACGACCTGTTTAACGCATTCCATGATTTTGAGAATGATTTCTTTGGAGAAAATGCACTCCAGAGCTTCAAGACCGATATCAAGGACGAGGGCGACAAATATGTAATGGAAGCAGAGCTTCCGGGCTTTGATAAGGACGATATCAAGCTTGACATCTCAGGCAACGATCTTGTTCTTACCGCTGAGCATAAGGCAGAGACAGAGGATAAGAAAGACAAGTATATCCGCCGTGAGAGGACATACGGTTCTTATCAGAGAAGCTTTGACCTTACAGGCATTGATACCAACAATATCGCCGCAGAGTACAAGAATGGTATCCTGATCCTTGACCTGCCAAAGATGCAGGAGGTAAAGCCTGAAACCAAAAGGCTTGAGATAAAGTGATTTAAGTAAAGCCAAAGCTTTGAATGAGGCGATACCAATGGGTCACGATATGATTTGCAATAGGTTTTGCTAGAATGAAATATCCGTGAGAGCGAAATGCCCCCACGGATATTTTTTGTTATCACGATTTTTTCTCACGGCTTTTGAGCCATATTTTTCGTATTAGTATGGCAAGTAAAATTCCTGCCACTGCACCGCTTGTGTCGATAAGAACATCACGCACCTGCCCTGCACGCCCTGGCACGAAAAGCTGATGTATCTCATCGCTTGAAGCGTAGATGCAAGAAAAAACTGCCGCAAAAAGCCCTCTGTATCCAAGCTTTTTCACCTTTGAAAAATTGATGAACGCAAGTATTCCAAGCAAGGCGTATTCGCTGAAATGCGCAAGCTTTCTTATGATGAACGTGGCGGTGTCCTTGTATTCCGCCTGCGCTGTAGTGTCAAGGCTGTCATATACAGGGTTGACAAATTCTATCACTGTGTTAAACACCGCATTTGATTGCTTGTTGGACTCGTCAGCATTGTTTGCCGAAAACATGAATATCACCACGCACCACAGCACAAGTGCCGACCCTTTAAGTATTATCTTTATCCTGCCTTTTGAAGTTGCTTTCAATGTAGCCTTTCAGCTCCTCTTTTTTGTTTTCCACCTTTTCGTCTATAACACCATTCAATGCAAGTTCCAGCCCAATGCCGATATCCTTTCCGCCAAAGCCCATTTGTATAAGATCCTTTCCGTTTATGTCAAGGTCGCAAATGTGGATACACTCGTTGTCTTCTTTTATCTCCATTGCAAGCTCTGCGATATGGTCAAGTTCTGCAAGCTTTTCCTGCCGTTTGTAGTCCGACTGGGCATATGTGTCAGCCCTGCGCACTTCCAGATAATCCATAACAAAGTCAAAGTCATGCTGAGCCATAAATCTCCGCACCGACTTTTTCGTGGCAGGTATTCTGTTGTCATGCTCCCATATAAGCTCATAAATATATTTTGCCGAAGCGTTGTCTATCCTGAGACTTTTTAATATCTTCTCCGCCATGTAAGCTCCCTCGAACTGGTGCTTTTTAAAGTGCGAAATGCCGTTCTCGTCAACAGTGTGCATTCTCGGCTTGCCGATATCGTGAAGAAGCATAGTAAGCCTCATCTGCCACTGTGGTCTGACGTTCTCAACGCTCAAACAAATGTGACCGTAAACATCAAGAAAATGGTGGGGATTGTTCTGTCTGAAATCAAAGCTTTCCCGAAGCTCAGGTATGAACACCGCTATGACCTCACGATAGTCAAGCAATATCTTCCTTGTACCCTTTCCACAGAGAAGCTTTTTAAGCTCCGCCGTAATGCGTTCGGCAGAAATGCTTTCTAAAAGCTCACGTTGTCCAAGTATAGCCTTTGAGGTCTTTTCCTCGATCTCAAACCCAAGGCATGAAGAAAATCTCAGCCCTCTTAATATCCTCAAAGCGTCCTCGTCAAAACGCTTTTCAGGCTCGCCAACGCATTTTATAATGCCCTTTTCAAGGTCGCCTTGTCCACCGTAAAGGTCAATAAGCCCGTCTTTTGGTGAGTATGCCATAGCGTTCACGGTAAAGTCACGACGTTTTAAGTCCTCCTCCAGCGAGCTTTCAAATGTCACCTGAGCAGGCTTTCTATGCCCTATATACTCTCCGTCACTGCGATAACAGGTTATCTCCACCGGCTCGCCCTCTATCAAAACAGTGAGCGTGCCATGCTTCAGCCCGGTTTCAATAGTGCGGAAATTTGCGAAAACTTCAAGCATTTTGTCAGGGGTGCAGTTTGTGCAGACATCGTAATCATGAGGCTTTTTGCCAAGCAAACTATCTCTTACACAGCCACCGACTATATATCCCTCGTAGCCGCACTCATTCAGCCTGTCAAGAGCCGTCCTGACAAACTGCGGAATAAAGATCTCCAATTTACTGCCTCCCTTTATAGTTTTATGAATTATGTGCGACTTTCGGGTCATAATATTTACATGAATATCTCGAAAATAATTGACCCCAAAATCTCACGGAGAGCGTTCCTCGCCCTCACGGGTATAGTGAGCGCACTTATGCAATCTATCTTGAATTTGCCGTGGCTTGCTTTTTTTATATTTGCGCCAATGGTGCATTGCCTGTCAGTCTGCCATGAAAAAAAGGCTTTCAGGCTTGATTTTCTGTGCTTTTTTGTACCATATTATCTTTTTCAGCTCACTTTTATGCTCACCATATGGAAAATATGTCCTCTGCCGTCCTTTGCCTCTATACCTCTTGCTACTTTAGCGTGGTTAGGTCTGACCTTGTGGGAGTGTATCCTTATGTATCTTCCACTGAGCCTTTTCCTGCCCCTGCGACCGCATCTCAAACACCGTTTGTCTGAGATAGTTTTGCTCTGCCTGCTTTTGACAGCAGGGGAGTGGATTCAAGAGAAAGTTCCGATTTTGGCATTCCCATGGTCTGCGGCATGGCTAGCTGTAACAAGTTCGCCACTGCTTTTGCAATCCGCCACGCTCATAAGCTGCCGCCTTACAAGCTTTGTAATTTTCCTGCTCAACGGTCTGCATGGTGAGATATATACTAGCAAAAAGCGTTTTGCCTGCACCGCCTTTGCACTGCTTTTGCAGGGGGCAAATTTAAGCTACGGTCTTTATTCAATAAACCTCGACAAAAAGCTTGATAACATCTACCCTCAGATAGACGTTATCTGCGCACAGGATAGTCTGGAGGGCAGGGAAAAATCACACCGTAAAGCTCTTGACTCAGCACGCTCCTACCTTTCTATAATGGAAAGCTGTTGGCGGTGGGGTACTGACCTTGTTCTGCTTCCTGAAACTGCCGTGTCGAAAGACTATGACGAACAGCTAAAAGAATTTTCCCTTATATCAGACTTTGCCGCCACCCATGGGTGTACCCTTGTGACAGGCTCGTTCTATCTTGAAAACGGCAAGGATTACAACGCCCTTTTCGCCTATGATAAAAACGGCATTGCGTCTTCGCCCTACCTGAAACAAGTGCTTGTGCCTTTCGGTGAAAAAACACCTTTTGCAGGCATCTTCCACCTTGACACTATGAGCGAATGTGCAGACGAAAGACACACCAAGCCCCTCGCCTCAGACGGCATGACCATAGGCTCTGTTATCTGCATAGAGTCCATTTTCCCAAGCCTTGTGAGCCGACAGAAAGAGCAGGGCGCACAGATAATTTGCGTTTCCACCAACGATTCATGGTTTGGCAAAAGCTCCGCCCGTGAACAGCATTACCGCCACTGCATAATGCGAGCCGTTGAGAACAGAAGATATGTCCTCCGTGCAGGAAACTGCGGAATATCAGCGATAATATCTCCCACAGGCGAGCAACTGTCCGTAAAATCGGACAAATCAAAAGGCGCGGTGTGGGGGAAAGTTACCCTTATTGGCAGGTGACTTTTTTACCACTCTATCTCAAAAAGTCTAGCCATATAAGGTCTGTCAAACTTAACGGAAACATTGCCTGTCGCCTTTGAAAACTCCACAGGGGTTTCGCTGAAATCAGGATAAATGCACTTCACCCTTGCGTCAACACCCTTGAGGAAGCCTATAGGCAAAACGCAGGTGTCGCTCTTGCCCTCTCTCCTCCACACGGCAAGGTAAGCCTTGTTGCCGTTTCTCAGACCGAGAGATACCCAATCGTCCGAAAATTTGGACAGACCCAAGCTCCAGAACGGCACTGCTTCCTTTATGTCCGCCCTTATCTTCTTGTAAACGCTGATAGCCTCTTTAACGAGCGCCTTGCGTTCAGGGTCGATGTTGCCAAGGTGACCGCTCTGATGTATTCTCAAAAGCATTGCGTTAATCATGTTGAAAACAACTTCTTCTCTGTCACCTGATGTGATAGGATAAGCCCAGATAGCCGATTGCTCAGGGCAAAGTGCAGTAGGGGAGTTCGCCGCAATGGTGCAGTATTTTTTGTAATCGTCCTGATCTGATGTGGACTGAATGGAGTATCTTGAAAGCATCGCATAGTCCATTCTGAGTCCACCGCTGGAGCAGTTTTCTATAATAAGGTCAGGGTGACGAGCAAAAACACCGTCAAGCCATTCAAGGTAAGCCTTTTCATGACCCCACAGACCCTCGCCAACGCTGTCGCAGTTCTGCTCAGTGCCTATACCAGGCTCTATGTTGTAATCCATTTTTATGTAGCCAATGCCGTATTCCGAAACGAGCCTGTCTATTACCTCGTCAGCGTGAGCACGGACTTTCGGATTCCTGAAATCAAGCTGATAACGGCTTCTGTCATAGACTCTCTTGCCGTGACGTGTGAAGAACCAACTGTCATCGCAAACGCTGTCCACAAGCGGACACTTTATTCCCATGACCTCTATTTCAAGCCAAAGCCCAGGTATCATGCCCTTTTTGCGGATATAGTCGGCAACTTCCTTTACGCCGTTAGGAAAACGCTTTCTGCTTTCCTTCCATTCGCCGACCTCGTCCCACCAAAAGCCGTCAGCATACCAGCCTGCGTCAATGCAGAAATATTCACAGCCTGCCTCTGCCGCAGCGTCCACAAGGGGAAACTCCTTTTCAGACGTTGGGTCGCCCCACAGACAGTTCATGTAGTCGTTGAATATTACTGCAAGCCTCTGATTGTCCTTGTTGCGACGACGTATTTTTCTGCGGTATTTCGTCAGCTCGCCCATAGCCTTGTCAAAGCTTCCTGTCACCGAGCCTACTGCACACTTCACGCTTTCTATGCTCTCATTATGTGCAAGGTTTTTGTACCAGTGGGACTCTATCTCCGACGGACCAGAAAGCTGTAAATAGAAGTGTCCTCCCACGTCCGAAAGCTCCCAGTGCCAAGAGCCGTTTTGCTCTATCTGCCAAAACAGCACCGAGCCTGCTTCTGTGTTTTCAAGCACACCCATTGGTATGTATTCCTTTGCCGACCAGTTTCCAACGTTTGTGCAGGCAAAGACCTTTGATGAACGCTGTTCCGTAGGCTTAGCAGATGAAGCAAGCCCCACCTGTTCAAGGGTGTAGTCCTGCCACTGCAATTCACGCTGCCATGAGTTGTGGCATACCCATATCTTCATCTTGTCCTCAGGCTTTTTAAGCCCCTCTTTTTCTACGCCCGTCAGCGCAAAGGAGGACATATATTCAATGGTCTGTACCTCACTGCCCTTGTTTGTAAGGGTAGTCCAACAGCGCACAACAGACGTGCCGGTGTAAAACTGATAGTGGGACACAGCTTCAAGACCTGTGCCCTCATCAAATGTCACAAGCTCAAGCTTTCTGCCATGGTCATTGTTCACATCACGGAAGTCCTTGAACTTCATTCTCCAGCCCGGAGCGGTCACAATATATTTGTTGCCGTGACGCTCGTCAGGGCGGTCGATACCGCTCGCCTGTATCTCTACAGGTCTGAAAGTTTTCAGCCCCATGTATGAAGCCGTCTTGGCTTCATCAAAAGGCAGAGCAGAGAAGTGCAGAAGCTTTGCCTCGTTCTCGTCTGTTATCTCAAATACTATATTAATGCCGTTTTCATATATCTCAATACGTTTCATATGGCGTATTTCCTTTCGTGGTCTGTCTATCTGTACATATTATCGTACACTTATATCATTTTCGCAAGCTCGTCAAGTATCCTGTGAGCAGCGTCCTCTTTCGTCATAATAGGCAGCTCCACAGCACCGCCCTCAGTGATAAGGGTGATAACGTTAGTGTCCGTCTTGAAGCCTGCTCCAGCGGTCTTTAGTGAGTTTGCGCATATCATATCGCAGTTTTTGTTGGTGAGCTTTTTCTCAGAGTTTTTGATAACGTCCTGAGTTTCCATGGAAAAACCGCATATGACCTGACCGTCACGTTTGTGCTGACCGAGATAGCCAAGAATATCCTGCGTGCGTTTTAGCTCTATCTTCATGTCATCGTCAGACTTTTTTATCTTGTTGTCAGCCACCGCAACAGGCGTGTAGTCAGCCACAGCCGCCGCCTTTACGATAATATCCTGCTCAGGAGCAAGCTTTGTGACAGCTTCAAACATATCCGCCGCAGACTTTACGTTCACAACGTCCACGAACATAGGCGGCAAAACCTCCATATGACCTGCCACCAACGTCACCTTTGCACCTCTTTGCATAGCCGCTTTAGCAAGTGCACAGCCCATTTTTCCGCTTGAATGATTAGTGATGTACCTCACAGGGTCGATAGCCTCCATGGTCGCACCAGCCGTAACAAGCACTTTTTTGCCTGCAAGATCCTTCTCAAAAGCAAGCTCCCGAAGAATGTATTCAAACAACACCTCAGGCTCAGGCATTCTGCCGTCGCCGTCATCACCGTTTGCAAGCATACCTCTGTCAGGAGCGATCATCTCGTAGCCGAAACGCTCAAGCTTCTGGATATTGTCCTGCACAATAGGATTGTGATACATATTGTGGTTCATGGCAGGGGATATCATTTTCTTGCAAGGGCAAGCCATGACAGTGGTGGTGAGCATATCGTCAGCAATGCCGTATGCTATCTTTCCGATAACGTTAGCGGAAGCAGGAGCGACCATAACAAGGTCAGCCTGCTTTGCAAGAGCAACGTGTTCAACACTGTATTGAAAATTTCTGTCAAAAGTATCTATAAGGCACTTGTTGCCTGTGAGGGATTCAAAAGTGATAGGGTTTATAAATTGAGTGGCATTCTGTGTCATGAGTACCTGAACATTGCAGCCCTGCTTTTTAAGCAGTCTTGCTAAGGTTGGGATCTTGTAAGCCGCAATACTGCCGCTGACGCCGAGAACGACCGTCTTACCTGAAAGAAGCATAGAGATGACCTCCTTAGTGGAATATATAAGGCAACACCGCACAAAGCCCGCCTGACGGCTTTGCACGCCATCTGCTTGCAGATTTTCCGTCATATCACACAAAAATCTGATTACGCATCTGACGCACAATCTTTGTGCGGTATTGCCTTAAATATAGTATAACACAGATCATGTTGAAATGCAAGATTTCAAGTGATAAGCGAGCAAGGAAAATAACAGAAGACCGCTGCCCACAGATGCCCGTGAACAGCGGTCTGAACCATATGTCAATCCTTGTATTGCGAAGTTATCCCGAAGTATTCTTCAAGAGAAAGTCCGCTGTTGGTTATGTTTTGTGCTAAAGGCGTGCCTACATATCTTATATGCCAAGGCTCGTACTGATAACCGGTGTAAGCCTCCTTGCCCTTTGGATAACGAATTATAAAACCATATTTCGCACAGTTGTTGGCAAGCCACTTGGCTTCTCTTGTGCCGCCAAACGAGTCGCTGGCGTTGTTTACGTCTATTGCCATGCCCGTCTGATGGTCGCTGTAGCCGGGTCTTGCGGAGTATTTGTCTGCCGCAGCCTTGCCGTCACGGTTGCAGTACATATCATAAAGGTACTTCTGATCGTAATAAGAGCGGTATCCTGAGCATACCCACAGGCTTATGCCGTCTTTATATGCAGCGGTCTGCATCTTTTTGAATGCCGCTGATGTTTCTTTGGTCAGACCCTTTGGGTCATAGCTTGCAGGGAGGGAATATGTTTTGTTCGCCAAAAGAACTCCGTCAACATAGCTCATGCCGTTTATGACCTCGACAGTGTGGTCTGGGGTCTTGACGGTTATCTCCTCGGAATATGCTCCATAGTGATTTGAACCTTTATCGTCCGTCTTGCAGGCTCTTACCTTGAATCTGTATGTAGTCTTTGCGTAAAGTCCGTTTATTGCGCAGGAATTTACCGTAGATGAAGCTATGTTCTTCCACTTGCCGTTTGTGTATATAAACACCTTGTAGCTTGTGCAGCCTACAGACTTCCAGTTAAGGTCAAGTGTAGAAGCGGTGATGTCAGAAGCTTTTACTCCTGTTACCTTCCTTGGATTTGTGGCGGAATTGTAGTTTTCACAATAGTCGCTGTATATCTTAACTCCGTCTACTATCTTATATGCTCTTACCTTGAAATTCTCCCTCGTTGCCGCAGGCAGACCCTTGACAGTGTAGGTCGTGCCTTTCACGTCAGCTATCTCAGGATATTTACCCTTTGAACGCATTCCCACAGAATAGCCGTCCGCACCGCTCACAGCGTTCCAGCTAAGCTTTATAGAGCTTGTGTTAGGGGTCTTAGATGTCAGACCGGTGACCTTGTTCACCATGACAGCCTGTGCCGTTATCTCCTGCGAATATTTGCCGTAGTGATTTGCACCCTTATCGTCACGCTTGCAGGCTCTTACTTTAAATTTATAGCTTCCTGCGTCAAGTCCTATGACAGTGTAGCTGTTTGTATCTGTCTGCGCTATCTGCTTCCACTTGCCGTTTTTCAGCATAAAGACACGATAGTTTGAACAGCCCACCTTTTTCCATGAAAGGCTGACGGAAGCATTGCCCGTCTGAGCTTTAAGACCGCTTATAGGGCGTGGATTTGTGGCGGAATTGTAGTTCACTGAATAGTCGCCATAGACCTTTTGACCGTTCACTATCTTATAGGCTCTTACCTTGAAGTTCTCCCTCGTTGCCGCAGGCAGACCTGTAACAAGATATGTAGTGTCCGTAACGTCTGCTATCTCAGGATACTGACCCTTTGAACGCATTCCAATAGAATAGCCGTCCGCACCGCTCACAGCGTTCCAGCTAAGTCTTATTGAGCTTATATCAGGCGTTTTAGATGTCAGCCCTGTGACCTGAGGCAGACTTGTCTGCTCCACAGCTTCGGCCGCCTGCACAGGCATACTCACACTTAGCACGCTGTCAGGCACAGCACCTGCCGCACATATCATCATAGCGGCACAAGCCACTGCCGCTGCATTTTTTCTGTTTATTATCTTTTTCATTTTTCAGACCTCCTTTGATGAAATTCTTTTGCACTTTAAGTATAACACATTTTTACCAGTTTGTAAACACGCAATTCCGAATTATTTTTGTTCACATTTTGTTTTTTATGTTTACTTATACTCAGTTGCAAAACCTCTCTTTTGGTTGCTGAAAGAATGTAAAAAAACAAAGACCGCAGAAAAATCTACGGTCTTTTGTGGCTGGGGTGGAAGGATTCGAACCTTCGGAATGACGGAGTCAGAGTCCGTTGCCTTACCACTTGGCGACACCCCAATGTTTGTTCGATTTAGCTTGTTTTGGTTGGGATAGATGGATTCGAACCATCGGAATGACGGAGTCAAAGTCCGCTGCCTTACCTCTTGGCTATATCCCATCGTCATGTCCCTCACTCAAACAGCTTAATCATTATAGCACACCATTTCGGGAAATGCAATACCTTTTCACATTTGTTTACAAAGCATTTACAATGTATTAACATATATGGGCAAAACGACGTAAAACCGTACGATTTTGTAGAAAAACTATTGAAAATGGTCAAAGTATGTGATAAAATGACCATAAGAGCGTGGCTCGGAACAAAAAACGAAAGGTCGTAACCGTTATGGAAGAGAAGAAAAAAGGATTTATCAAGAAGTTTGTAAATGAGTTCAAGGCGTTTGCTCTCAAAGGAAACGTCATGGACTTGGCAGTGGGCGTTATCATAGGTGCTGCCTTTCAGGATATCGTGACGTCATTTACGGAGAATTTTATCAACCCGATAATAGGCTGTATAGGCGGTGCTGACGTAGAGGGCAAGATACATTTGCTTGGAAATCAGTACATAAACTACGGCGCATTTCTGACGGCAGTGATCAACTTCATAATCATGGCGTTCGTTATTTTTGTAATAATGAAGGTCATAAACAAGCTTGCGTCACTTGGCAAGCATGAAGAGCCTGAAAAGCCTGCAGAGCCACCGGTGGACATAGTGCTTCTTACAGAGATCAGGGATCTTCTCAAGGCACAGCAGACGGCTGAGGCGAGCAAAGAGGAAGAAAAGGCAGAAGAATAAGATCTGAAACGGTACACTTTTTAAGTTAAGGGACAGCTCCCATGTGGGGCTGTTTTTTTTGTTGGTTATCTTTTTGACGGTATTCGCTCAAATTCAGGTAGGGGCAAACACTTTTCTTCTGTAAAAACTCCACAATTATTTATCTTTCACTTTGTCACTTATTCTGTTTTAAATCTCTTTACTTTTTTGTCATCATATGATAAAATAATAACATATATGTTTGTGAATACTTTTAAGCTTTTAAGTTTTCTAGCTTTCAAGCTTTTAATTATGAAAGGAAGTTTTTGTATGCCTATAACCGAGATACTGGAGCGTAACGCAAGAGAGTTCGGAAACGATGTTGCTCTGGTAGAGGTCAATCCTGAGATCAGAGAAACCAGACGTGTGACTTGGAAGGAATATGAGCTTATCGAGCCTAACCCAGTCTGTCATTATCGCCGTGAGATAACCTGGAGCGTTTTCAACGAAAAGGCTAACCGCTTTGCCAATCTGCTTTTGTCCCGTGGGGTAAAAAAGGGTGACAAGGTGGGTATCCTGCTTATGAACTGTCTTGAATGGCTGCCTATTTATTTTGGTATCCTCAAGACAGGTGCGCTTGCAGTGCCGCTGAATTTCAGATACACTCCAGAGGAGATAAAATACTGTCTTGACCTTGCCGAGGTGGATATTCTTGTATTTGGTCCTGAATTTATCGGCAGAGTTGAGGAAATAGCTGATGAGATAAGCAAGAACAGACTTCTTTTCTATGTTGGCGAGAACTGTCCGTCATTTGCAGAGCATTATGACAGGCTCACTGCAAACTGTGCAAGCACTACTCCGTACATAGAGCTTACTGACGAAGATGATGCGGCTATCTACTTCTCGTCAGGCACAACTGGCTTTCCGAAGGCTATCCTGCACAATCACGAGAGCCTTATGCACGCCGCAAGAGTTGAGCAGAATCATCACGGTCAGACAAAGGAGGACGTTTTCCTTTGTATCCCTCCCCTTTATCATACAGGAGCGAAGATGCACTGGTTCGGAAGCCTTATCTCAGGGGGCAAGGCGGTGCTTCTCAAGGGTGTGAAGCCTGAATTTATACTTGATACTGTATCGAGGGAAAAGTGTACTATCGTATGGCTTCTTGTGCCTTGGGCACAGGATATCCTTGACGCTATCGACAGCGGCGAGGTGACACTTTCAAAGTATGAGCTTTCACAGTGGAGGCTTATGCACATAGGCGCACAGCCTGTTCCGCCGTCACTTATTGCACGCTGGAAAAAGGTTTTCCCTAACCACAAATATGACACTAACTATGGTCTTAGCGAATCTATAGGTCCCGGCTGTGTACACCTTGGCATGGATAATATTGACAAGGTAGGCGCAATAGGCAAGGCAGGCTTTGGCTGGAAGGTCAAGATAGTTGATGATAAGGGCAACACTGTAAAGCGTGGTGAAGTGGGCGAGCTTTGCGTAAAAGGCCCTGGCGTTATGACCTGCTACTACAGAGATCCAAAGGCGACGGCTGAAACTCTCAAAGACGGCTGGCTTTTCACGGGCGACATGGCTCAGGAGGACGAGGACGGATTTATTTACCTTGTTGACCGCAAAAAGGACGTTATTATAAGCGGTGGAGAAAATCTTTACCCTGTACAGATAGAAGACTTTTTGAGAAGTCATGACGCTATCAGGGACGTGGCAGTAATTGGTCTGCCTGACCAGCGTTTGGGCGAGATAGCGGCGGCAATAATCGAGCTAAAGCCAGATCACCCATGCACAGAGGAAGAGATAATGGCGTTCTGTCAGAAGCTTCCGAGATACAAGCGTCCGCACAAGATAATTTTTGCAGACATACCGAGAAACCCGACGGGCAAGATAGAGAAGCCGAAGCTCAGGAAGATATACTGCGGAGAGAGCCTTGTGGCAAAGCAGAATCACGGATAAAAAGTAAAGAGGGGTAACGAAAATGGGACGAGAAGTAGTATTTGCCAACATACGAAAAAGAATGATAGCAATGATAGCTGGCGGTGTGATACTCACGCTAATGGGTGGATTTATCTCATTTGCGGCGGTAGTAGCCGGTGAATACAGCGTATTGATACTTGGACTTTTTGCGCTTACGCCTGGTGTTATATTTCTTATATTTGGTACGTCACGGAGGACGCACCCTGAAAAGAGCGGCATATTCAAAGCCAATCCCGATCTTTTACAGCAGGCTGACGAGCTTTACGCCAACATACAATATCAGGACGATTATATTATCGTATCCGACAGGGTGCTTGCCAACAAAAAAGCGCCATTTCAGATGTGCTGGCGAGAGGAAGCCTACGGCATTTACCAGCACACAGCGAGTATGAATTTCATCAGCTACACCAACGAGATAATCGTCTGTACGAAGCACAAGAAGAATGTACTGCGTTTTAACGTATATGCCAAGGGCAGTGACACAGCCATGGGGCTTATGCAATTGCTTTCCCAATGCTGTCCCAACGCAATGGTAGGCTACACTCCTGAAACGCTTGCATATGTTAAAGAGATGCAGAGGCGTGCTCAGCAATAGATAGTGGACAAGCTCTTTGTGCTTAAATTTGCACAAAGGGCTTGACTTTTTTTGTGATTACTTGTATAATAGTATAGTTGACACAAGGAGATGTACCCAAGTGGCTGAAGGGTCCGCACTCGAAATGCGGTAGTACGGCAAAACCGTAGCGAGAGTTCAAATCTCTCCATCTCCGCCAAACGAACAAAAACCACCGTAAATACGGTGGTTTTCTTTTGTATACACGATTTTTACACGATTGTGTTCAATATCTTCACTGCACGTTCTTCCTCTCGTGGGTAGAGGTGCGAGTAGGTGTTCCATGTCATTGATATGTTGGAGTGCCCAAGACGTCTTGCTATCTCCTGAATGTTTATGCCCTCATTGGCAAGCAGGGAAGCATGGCTGTGACGGAAGTCATGAATACGGATACGTTTGACACCTGCCAAGTCTGCAAACTTCTTGTTGGTCTTTTCAAGGGACGTGTCACGGATAGGACGCTCGCCGCCGCAGATGTACATATCATCACTGAACTTTGGCACTGCTTTCTTACAGCGTTCGTAATGTTCTGACAGCACTGCTCTTAACGGCTCTGGTATCTGTATCGTCCGTATGCTTGGCTTGTTCTTTGGCGGCGTGATACGATCACCGCCTTTGAGCTTCTGAGCAATGCTCTTGGTGATAGATATGTAGCCGTCTTTTATATCCGTCCATTGCAGAGCGTATATCTCGCCTTTTCGCATACCCATGTAAAATGCTATGTTGAAAAATACATAGTAGTTCCATTCGTACATTGAGCCGCCGTCCTCTGCTTCCTGAGCATAATTCTTAGCTGCCGATATGTATTTCTTGAACTCGTCAGGCGTGTAGAAAAGCATTTCTTTCTTGGCTTCAAGGGGCGCTTTGAAGTTGCCTGCGGTGATAACAGGATTTTTCGGAATGTATTCCATTTTCACAGCATAGTTCATCATTGCACGAAATTCGCCATAAATGTTCTTTCGAGTGATGATAGCCAATCCCTGTTCTGACAGCTCCTGCTTCCATTTCTGCACCATTGGTACGTTCAGATTATCTATCCTAACGCTTTCAAAGGTGGGCAGGACGTTCTTTCTCAGTATTCTTAGGGACTTGTCCAATGACGTTTCACGGACCTCTGAACGCTTGGCTGTGATGTACTCCGTGAACAGCTGTCCGATAGTCATTTTTGGAGCTATCTCTTTAGCATTGAGCTTTTGTGTAAGCTGGAGTTCAAGCTGCTTAGCCGCCTCTGCACCAAACACCACACGGTCTATCTGATGAGACTTTCCAAAACTGTCCGTATAATTGACACGCACACGATATTTTTGCAGACCGTCTTTTCTGATGTTCTTTCCGTTCTTGTCCGTCATTTTGTAGATCGGCATAAATATTCCTCCTATTCTTGACACTTCCTCGAAAGTGTGCTACAATAAAAGGGCAGAATTCGCCCTTTCTTAATGGGTTAGTGTGAATTTGAATCGAGCTGATATTGGTAGTATCTGCTCTGCTCGCCTCTGAGTGTTGGTAGCACTTGGGGGCGAGATTTTTTTATGCAATATGCTGAATTTGTGCCAGTGCATATTGACAAATAGATGTGCATATGATATCATATAAGTAAGTTAACTCGTGAAGGATTAAGGCTGGGTTCCCGAATGGGAGTAGGCATTCGTGCTTAGAATTCCTTTGCCCCTGGGGTTGACTTATTTTTTTGTAATCTCTCTTTTAGATTCTGAATTATATGTTCAGGGTCTTTTTTTATTTCGTCTACAATAAAGTCTATTGTTTGTAATGAGTAACTGTATTGAGGCTGTGAAAACATTCTTGAAACAAAACAGAGTTTATCATTTCCTTTAATTTCATAATGCTTGCAAAATAAATTAAAATGATACATATTAAATTTCATAGTTATATTTGCTTTTTCAAGTTTCTTATTGATTTCTGAACAGCACTTCTTAGCGGTAAATTTATATGTATCATTAGGATTTTGCATTTGTTTTACGATTTTTATTTCTTTATCTGCACTATTATCAATCCTAACAACCGCAGAGGCTTCGTCTTTCTTCTTTGTTATGTAATAATGATGATTTACTCTTATAGCAAAATGACTGTTATTTTCGTCAATAATAGGTGTTAATTCCTCATTTGTACCTATTAGTCTTTCTGCAATTTCAGGAGGATATTTTGCCCTTATTTCGTCATTGTCTATGGTATTGTAGCTTACAGTAAGTGTGAGGAAATTTTGTGGAATAATTTCAGTCATATCAATATTATGAAAAGCCTGCATTTTTTCAATAAAATTAAAAACCGTTGCCTGAAAAAGAGGAATGTATACCATTTCATATTCTTCGGTTATGAAATGAGTACTCATATTTCTCAATTCAATAATTTTCTCAAGATTTCTTCTTAATGGGTCTTTATCATTGGTAAATATTTTCTTTACGCAAAGTTCCAAAGTAATAGTTCGGTTTGGGTTATCTTTGTAGTATACGCTCTCATTTCCGAACGTATTAATCATATGAGCTTTTAACATAAGTTCCCAGGCATTGCATATAAAAAAGCTAAATCCTTCTACTCTATATTTAATTGAAGGTTTATTATATACTTCTATTGCCATAATAAAGGCTTCTTTTGACTTATCAGTTAATTTATCTACTAAAATATTCAAATGAACACTTCCTTTTTCCCTGTCAGTATTTACAATACTAGCAGGGGATTTTATTTTAACACTCTGCCCTGAGCGTCAGTGAAATTTCCCTGAAACAAATTTATCATATCAACTATTGCTCCAATAAAGAAACCTCCGAAAGTAAAGAAGTACAGCAAACCTGTGCCAGCTTTGCCTACATAAAATCTGTTCAAACCGCCCAAGCCTAAAAAGGTCAGCAGGCAAAGTATTTCAGCTGTGCTTTTACTCTTAGGGCTTACCTGCTCAACAGGAGCTTGCGGTGCGACCTGCTGGACGTTTGTAACGTATGTGATGTGCTGAACGATATTGCTGTTATGCTCAACGTGGTTATCAATTTTCTGTGGCTGCGGCAGTTCGTGACCGCAATATTCACATACCGCTACGCCTGGTGCGTTTTCACCTTTACAATTTGGACAAGTCATAATTTTTCCTCCCTATAAATCGACATTTGTAAACAATTTATGAAATCATTTACATTGTCTTAAATTGGTGATATAATGTATTTGTAATCATGCAGGAGAAAATTCTGTGTGCTATCCCTGTCAGTATTTGCGGTGCTGGCGGGGAATTTTTTTATTATAAGGATTTTATAACTGTTTTTACAATGCCGAGTATTCTTATGCGGTCTCTTTCTGCACCGACAAACTCTCTTGGCTGATACTCGGGGTTGAATGATACAAGGGTTATCTTGTCATCAGAATACTTAATTTTCTTCACAACGCCGTTTTCGCCGTCGATAAGGGCAACAACTACCTGTCCGTCCTCAGCCCAATCCTGCCTTAACACCTGTATCTTGTCGCCGTTTTCTATCTTTGGGTACATACTGTCCCCCGAAACGACAATGCACATTGTATTCTTAGCCTCTTCCTCGTTGACGATATAGAGCGGCATATAGCCCACAACACAATCGTCAGCATATGCTCCAAAACCAGCCGACACGCTCTCATATATAGGTACTATATGTACGTTGTCTTGTGGGAGTATGGTTGCGTTGGAATCTATAATATGAGAAGAATGTTTAGGACTAGGATCATCAGTTTTTAATGCAAGGTATTCAGGATTAACGCTTAGCTCGATAGCGATTGATTCAAGAACAGGCAATTTTATTCTGAGAATTTTTCCTGCCTCATATCTTTGAATAGTTGATTTATTCAATCCAAGACGGATACCAAGTTCTTCTTGTGTAAGTCCTTTTTCTTCTCTTGCAGTTTTTATTCTATTTCCAATTTCTACAGTATTCAAATCTTACTCACCTGCTTTCGTTACTATGATTATATCACATTAAATTGCATAATGCAATAGCTTTTTTAAAAAAAATAAAAAAATGTTGCAAAATGCTATTGACAAGTGAAAAGTTATGTGCTATTATGATAATGCAATAAGTTGCATAACGCAACAAGAAAGGAGGCGGACATATGGTAAACACGAACAAGATCAAGGGGAGAATGAAAGAGCTTGAACTGACCCAAGCTGACGTTGCACATTGTTTAAACATAGCTCAACCTACGGCTAACCAGAAAATAAACAATGTACGTCCGTTTGACTTGGACGAGGCTGAGAAGCTGTCACACTTGCTCCACATTGACGCTGGAGAGTTCGGCAAATATTTTTTTACCCAGTGAGTTGCATAATGCAACAGGCGATTAAAGAGGGGGTGAGGGTAAGTGGACAAACCATACGCACGTTTGCTTGAAGAAATAAGCAAACGTGAAATAAAGCATAAAGCTATCCGAAAAGAGCTTGGCATAACTAAGTGTACGCTGTCGGTCAAACTTCACGGCAGGAGAAACGCAAGCTTTTCACTGGAGCAGGCAATAGCTATACAGCAAAAGTTTTTTCCAGATGTTCCAATAGAGGAACTGTTTAAAAGATAAAGGGTGAAACATCTGCGAAATGTTCCACCCTCTCCAAAATTTTTAGACAGGCTTATCTACCTTTCTTGCCTGTCTTTGTCTGAGTAAGAGCACTGGCTGCAACACTTTTCTGAGTCTTTGTTGATTTTGGATTAGAAAGTATTTTGGAAGCCTTGCTTGCAACAGACTTGCTCGTCTGACGAGTATTCATTACATACCACCTCATTTCATAGTGGTATGCTTGTATTGTACCATATGTAGTGTTAAAAGTCAATATGTAAGTACTAAAGATAGTTATCTTACTAAAACGGACAGAAAGGGGTGACAAATTATGTTTGATGATTTTAAGCAAAAGTCAAAATGATTGCGAAATCAAAGTGCTTAACGTATGCTCAAATAGCTGAGAAATCAGGTGTAAAGGAAAGTACAATAAAAGCATTTATGTGCGGCACAACTGATAGCAGGCGTGTTGCTGAAAACATTGCAGATGTACTCGGTGTAGAGATCGTGTACAGCAACGGTAAGTACAAAATCAACAGTAATAAGACAGAAAAAGAAGGTGAACCAATGACAAACAACATTGAATTGAGGGGCTGCGACAGTGCAATGACAAGACAGGTCATTGTCACAAAAGCACTTAAAGGCTCAGGAAAAGAAAATGACCCATATCGAGAGGTCACGCAGTATTGGTCTTTGACAGGCAAGCTGCTTTTTGAGCTGACAGACGATGACGGACAATAATACTACCCAACAGCAACAAAATATAAAACGAGGAGGAATAAAAATGAGGTCACCTGACATTGAAATGGCAGTGCGGCTGTACTATGAAAAACCCGAAATAACCAATGCGGATATCAAGGAGCTGTTCGGCACAGGTGAAACGCAGACTATCAAGATCAAGAAAGCTGTTAAGGAAGAAATGGCAAAGCGTGGCGTGACGTCATGGCTGCCGCACTCGGTCAATACCGAGATAGCCTACGAGGTGTGGGGCATTGATATCGACAACTTCGAGAAAAGGCTTAAAAAACTCCGCACGCTTTACGGAAAGGACGTGAGAAAATGATAGCCGTACTAGAGATAATCAGATGTGCCGCAGCGGTAGCGCTCTTGGTGGTGCTTGCAATGTATGTTGCGTACAGGTGGTATGTAAGCGTAAAAGAAACTGCCTACGAGGAAGCAGAGAAGAGCATAAAGCGTGCGGTGAGAGAAGCAGGCAGACCCGTGGTCAAGGTCGAAGTTGAAATGAAAGGAAAGTGGTAAAATGGCGTTGATACTGCTGATAACAATAGCCGTGCTTGCAGGGATAGATGTAGTGATATATCTTGTTCTGAGCGTGGCTGATAGGCACTGGGAGAAACGTTTTGAAAACGAGGAGGACGAAGACGATGATAGTGATGAGAGAGGTATTTAAGAGGGACAAGCCCCTTGACAATGGCAGCGGGGCGGTAAGCCTTTGCGTGTTCCGTTCAAATGTCAATCCTGGCGAGTGCGGTGCACTGACAGTAACGCCAACGAAGGACTACTGTCGCAGATGTGCGTTCTACAAGATCCGTGAGGACTTCGACAGAGGGCTTGGCGATGCCGCGAGGTCGCTCCGTGAGAAAGGGATTGAACCTGTGAAGAAGATGGACTATGACGGCAAGCAGTATATGAGCGTACAGCCGATAAGGGAGGAATAAAGATGAATAAGGAATTTACAAACGAAGATATCATAAATGCGGCGAAACATTGTGCGACAAATGCTGACTGCGATAACTGCCCATTTTTCGCAACTTTGGAAATTGAGGGTTGCATTGAAACTTTCACACGATACATAGTGAACAACACAAAAAACGAGCCTGCACCTGCGGCAACAGGCACAAGCTCGGAGGTGGTATCAAAAGATACCGATAACATACAAATTGATGATAGCACAAAATCGGATATATGTCAAGTGCTCGCAAGTGCTATGTCAACCCTTTTGGCACTGCGTCAAGAAATGGAGCCGCATGAGAAGAAGGCTTTTGAACTCGGCGAGACATACAAGGACATCTGCTGTGCCAGTGCGTGGATGAGTAGTGTGCAAAAAGGCTGTGACGGCAATGAACATTAACGCAAAGAAAGCTCAGGACAAGCTGTCGCAGGAGCTGTCTGCCGCTAAGCTTGGCAAGTATGCGCAGGCGGTCGCAAAGCCTACTCTTGAGGTCCTCAAAACTTTCTGTGAGCAGAACGAGGAGTTCGCTCAGGTGGTCCTGCAGACGGACAGGACTTTCGCTGAGTGTGCAGAAAACGCTGTTAAGGGTGCAGGGGGAAGTATCTCGGATATCGAGGTCTACCGCAGAGCTGTAAGATTTTACTTCAAGGGTGCGGACGTTCATTTCAATATGACTATCGACCTGGGCGACGGCTCGGACAGCGAAGAAACAGCAAAACCGCCTGTCAGCTTGTCACTTGACAGCTTGCTTGACTTCTGAGGTAGCAGTATGAAAAAGACAAGAAAAGAGGCTCTTATCTACTGCTTTCCTGCGGTGGATAAAGAGCTTATGGATAAGATGAAAGGCAGAGGTGCTAAGAATTATGTGGTGTTCCTCACAAGGGGTGCTGAGCTTTTCGCACGTTGCTTTCACAGATACTCAAAGGGTGACCTTGTGGAAAGACAGCGGTATGTGTTCGCCCGTGACGGATCGGTGAGATACGGCAGTGATAACGGCATTAACTGGTCTGTGCGTAATGACTTCCGTGAGCCTGTCTTTTGCAAGTGCTGTATGGGATATAACTATGATAATTCCTATTCGGTACTGAACATCAAAGCCATAGACAAATCGGATATGCGTTACAGTCAGTATCAGCATTATCACGGCAATATGCTGATGAGCTATCTGTACGCATATTGCAAGCACCCTAATCTTGAGTATCTTATGAAACAAGACTATGACGTAACAAGCGTGAGATACACAGGTTGGTGGGGATATCAGGAAAAGTTCTTGCTCTCTCAGCGTGTGAACTGGAAAAGTAATGACCTGCTGAAAATGCTCGGACTGAACAAGACGGAGTTCAAGACACTCAAAGGCAGCGAACAGCTGTGGGAGCAGTATCTTGACTATCGTGAGGAATATCCAAAACTCAGACCGGAAGATTTACTGAGTATAGCAAAGGTTTTTAAGAACGAACACGGCACTCTTGAACGTCTTGTGAGGATAACAGGTCTTACACCGCAAAGGGTGGCACGATACATACACGAGCAGAAGATGACACCTCTTGATTACAGCGACTATCTGGAGCAGTGTGAAACGCTGGAGTATAACATTCACGATACAATGATAGCATTGCCACACGATTTCTGGGCAATACACAACAGGCTTACTCAGATCATCAACTATGAGCATGACGAGCTTGTTTTGCAGAACTTCACGAAAAGACTTGCAGAGCGTGTCTGCCTTGAATTTTCGGCAGACGGCTTGCTTGTCAGACAGCCACACAGTGTGAAAGAGATAGAGGACGAGGGCAGGATACTTTCCCATTGTGTGGGCGGATATGCAGAACGCCATGCTATGGGAAAGCTAAGTATAATGTTCCTGCGGAAAGCCTCTGAACCTAACAAGCCTTACTATACTGTTGAGGTGAGCAAGTACGGCGGTATCGTGCAGTGCAGAGGGTATAGGAACAACGTGGTGCAAAACGGCGGTGAGGACAAACCGCAGGAGATAAAGGACTTTGAACAGAAGTATCAGCGGTATCTTGACAGGGTGTTCGCTGAGAAACGAAAGGAGCGTAAAACAGCATGAACGAACTATCGGCAGAATATATCAAGGCGGCTGAGCTTGACCGCAGGATAAAAACCTCAGCTCAGCTTGCACAGCAGAGCCTTTACGATATGTGTATGGGCTTTAAGGAAATGAGGGACAGCAGGCTTTACAAGGAGCTTGGGTACTCTGATTTTGGGGATTACTGTGAAAAGGAAACAGGCTTTTCAAGAATGAACGTGTACAATTACATTAGAGTGGCTGAAAAATTACCGCAGGATTTTGTAAACTCGAGTTTACAAATCGGAGTTAAAAAGCTGACACTTCTTGCTAAGCTTTCCGATGAAGAGCGAACAGAGCTTGCGGAAAATATCGACCTTGAAAGCACTACTGTCAAGGAGCTCAAAGCAAAAATAGATATTTTGCAGAACGAGCGTGACAGAGCCATGGAGTCAAATGCAGAGGCAAGCCATCAGGTCTTTATAGCAGATAAAAAGGTGCTTGAAATGAAAAATAAGGTAACACAGCTTGAAGCCGAGATAAAGGACCTTGAGAGCCGTCCTATCGAGGTGGCTGTGGAAACGGACAGCAAAGAGGTGGCAAACCTTAAAGACGCTATGCGGCGTGTTGATCTTGACTGGTCGGAAAAATATTCAAAGCTTGAAGAAGACAGCCTGAAAGACCGCAGAGAGCTTTTGCAGAAAGCTGAGCGGGCTGAAAAGGATAAGCAGGACAAGCTTTCACAGCTTCGTGCAGAGCTTGACAGAACTAAGGCGGAGTATGAGAAAAAGCTTTCGGGGAAGACAGAGATCACGCCAACGCAGGACGATAAAGCCATATTCAAGGCTTATCTTTCCACCGCTGTTGACAGCGTAACAAGGCTTGTGGGCTTTGTGAATGAGCATAATGACAGCGGCAATTACGGACTTTTCACACAGAAAGCAAGACAGCTTGCGGATATTATCAATTCAAAACTGGAGGTATAAAAATGAAACTTTATGAGCTTACAAACGATTTTCAGAGGCTTTTTGACAGCCTTGAGGATATGACGGAAAATGCCGAGCTTACGGCAGAGGAAAAGGCTGAGGCTGAAAAGGTGTGGTTTGATACCCTTGAATGCGTTGAGGCTGAGTTTACAGACAAGGCAGAAAACGTTGCAGCTTATGTCAAGGTGCTGAGCAGCGAGGCGAAAATGCTTGAAGCAGAGGAGAAAGCCCTCAAAGCAAGACGTGAGCAGAAGGTCAAGCAGGCAGAGAGCCTTAAAGCTTATCTTATGAACAGTATGCAGAGGGTCAACCTTAACAAAATAGAGGGCGTTATGGCTAAGATAAGCATAACAAAGGGCAGGGAAAGCACCGAGATAACAGACCCGAAAGCCTTTGTGGAGTGGGCAAAGGTCAATGATGACAGCCTGCTGAAATACAAAGATCCTGACATAAGCAAGACGGCTGTCAAGGCGGCTATCGAGGCAGGCAGAGAGATACCATATGCGGCAGTTGTCCGCAGACCGGGACTGACCATAAGATAAGGAGGAAAAGAGAATGGGACTTGCGATACTTGTATTAGGCTTTTCGGGAAGCGGCAAATCTGCTTCCCTGAGAAATTTCAAAGAGGACGAGCTTGCACTTGTGAACGTGAATGGAAAACAGCTTCCGTTCCGCACACAGTTTAAGTCAACGATACATACTGACAATTACGGTGAGATAGAACGCTTTATGAAAGCTCAGACGGCAAAGTCCATAGCCGTTGACGATAGTCAGTATCTTATGGTGAACGAGTTTATGCGCCGTGCAAAGGAAACGGGCTATCAGAAGTTCACTGACATTGCAAAGAATTTCTGGGAGCTTGTGAGAAGCGTTGAAATGCTTCCGGAGGACGTTATCGTGTATTTTCTCAATCACCTTGATACAGGCGAGGACGGCAGGCAGAAAGCTAAAACTATCGGCAAGCTGCTTGATGAGAAGATAACTGTCGAGGGTATGTTCACAACTGTGCTTAAAACTGTTGTGGTTGACGGCAAGTATCTTTTCGCCACTCAGACGGACGGCACTGACACCTGCAAAAGTCCTATCGGGCTGTTTGACAGTATGTACATAAGCAACGATCTGAAACTTGTTGATGAAGCGCTGAGGACATACTATCATCTTGCAGACGAACATATCTGCTCAGAGTGCGGAAAGACGATAATGTCAGACGGCAAGCGTACTGTTCAGCAGATAATAGACGGCTCGATGAAGAATTACGGCAAACAGCTTTGTATGAAGTGCGTTCTGAAAAGGGTAAAGGCGGCGAAGTCCAATGAAGCTGAGAGCGTATCAGAATGAGCTGGTGGAGCAGGTAAGGCAGGCGTGGCGTGCAGGGTATAAAGCACCCTGCATAGTCCTGCCCTGCGGTGGCGGAAAGTCCTGCATTGTGGCTGAAATGGCAAGGCGAACGACCTTTAACGGCAAGAGAGTGCTTTTTCTTGTCCACCGCCGTGAGCTTGTGGATCAGATAAAAAAGACGTTTATTCGCTGGGGCGTTGATATGAAACTCTGCGAGGTGGGTATGGTGCAGACTATTACAAGACGGCTTAAAAAGCTTGCCAGACCTGCACTTATCATAACTGACGAAAATCATCACAGCCTTGCTCAGTCATACAAACGCATATACGAATACTTTTCAGACGTGCCGAGAGTGGGCGTTACAGCGACTCCTGTTCGCCTTAATGGTGACGGGCTTGGTGACGTGAACGACAAGCTTATCGTTGGCGTATCCGCAAAATGGCTTATTGATAACAGCTGTCTTGCACCTTATGACTACTATGCTCCTGACGTTGCCGACCTTACAGGGCTTCACGTTTCTCACGGGGAATATATGGCGGCGGAGATTGAGAAAGCTATGGTGAAAAACACTGTTTTCGGCGACGTCATAAAGTATTACAAACAGTTAGCAAATGGCAAAAAAGCGGTCTGCTACTGTGCTTCCGTCAGACATTCTCAGCGGACGGCAGATGTATTTAATGACAACGGCATAAAGGCGGCACACATTGACGGCTCTACTCCTAAGAGCGAGCGTGACAGCATTATCTCAGCTTTCCGCAGGGGAGATATAACTGTGCTGTGCAACGTTGACCTTATCTCAGAGGGCTTTGACGTCCCCGACTGCGAGTGTGCCATACTTCTTAGACCCACCAAGAGCCTTACTCTTTACATTCAGCAGGCTATGAGATGTATGCGGTATCGTCCTGATAAAAGAGCCGTCATAATCGACCACGTTGGCAACTATGCAAGGTTTGGTATGCCTGACGATGACAGGGAGTGGAGCTTGGAGAAAAAGCCGAAAGCTCAGCATAAAAAGCAGGAGCAGAGCGACAAGGTGAAACAATGCCCTGAATGTTTCTATACTTTCTCTGCTCCTCCTGCGGGGGTGAAAGTATGCTGTCCTCATTGCGGATATGAGTTCCCCTCAGCCGAGAGAAAGCTTGAAACTGACAGCAGCGTGGGGCTTGTAAAGGTGGAGGGATTTAAGCTTGATTTTTCAAGCCCTGCCGATTGTCATACCTATCCCGAACTTTTGCAGTATGCGAAAAGTCACGGCTACAAATCAGGCTGGGCGTATTATCAGGCAAGGCAAAGGGGGCTTATAGGTTGACGGAAGAACACAGGATACAAAACGAGATACGCTGTGCGGTATCGCCCTACTGCACTGTCTTTCGTGTGAACGTGGGCGAGGGGAAAACAGTTGACGGCAGATATTTCACCACAGGAGTGCCGAAAGGTTTTTCAGACCTGTTCGGTGTAAGACATAAGGACGGCAGAGCTGTCTTCATCGAAGTCAAAACAAAGTCGGGACGAGTTCGTCCTGAGCAGAAGAAGTTCATAACAAAAATGCGTGAGTGCGGAGCATTGGCAGGCATATGCCGATCAGCAGAGGACGCAGTAAATTTACTAACGGAGGAATAAAAAATGGGATTTAAGTCAAATCAATCAGAGGCATTTCAGAACGGATTAAAGCCTGAGGGCGATTACGAGTGCATCATAACCGCTATCGAGGAGCACACAACAAAGAAAGGCTCGGTGGGTCTTAACTTCACTCTTGTCATCAGAAATGACGTACAGGGGCAGAAATACGGCAACTCCTGCCTGTTTCACACCATATGGAAAAAGCACGAGCCGAACGAGAACGATATGCAGGTGGAGGGCTACAACTTTGCTCAGCTTATGGCGATGGGTAAGGCGGCTAAGCTTCCTGACGGCAAGGAATATGAGAGCCTTAAAGCATACTGCACCGACCTGCTGAACAAGTGCATAAGGGTAGATCTCACGCACGAGGAATGGAACGGCAAAGAGCAGGAACGCATTAATTTTGTCAACCCTACAAAGTATCCTGAATGCAAGCATAAGTTCAAATCCTCTGCACCGAAGGCGGACAGCTTTGCGACTAAGCAGACGGGCTTTGCAACGCCTAAGACAAATACGCAGGCTGACAGCGCCATAGGCTCCCTTGAAGATTTTGAGGACGTGCTTACAGATGACGGCGTGCCGTTCTGATTTCTGAGAAAAGCGAAAAGTCATAGTGCTTTTGCATAAAAACGCAGATGATATTTTGTGCAAACAAATGATTTATATTTTAATTTGGCAACATTTCTGCAATTGTTGCATTTTTAATGCAACTTTTTGGGTGCTTTTCGGGGATAAGTGAAAGGCTTTGACTTTTCAAAATTTATGTTAGGAGTTGGATATATGTACGAACAAATACCGCAGGAGCTTAAAGCCCTGCCAAACTGGATATGCTGGGACGCTGTGCCTGATGAAAAGAGAGGGAAGATAAAGAAAGTGCCGATAAACGCACTTACCGGCGGAGGGGCTATGTCAAATAACCCCTCTACTTGGTGCGATTTCGATACGGCTGTGAGAGCCTCAGAAAAACATTCGGGCATAGGATTTATGTTCGGCGGCTGTCCGTATTTCGGTGTTGACATTGACGGCAAAGAGGAGGAGCTTGAGGCATACCAAAGGGGAGAGAACGGCAACATCATATCTGAATTTATCTCCACCCTGCAAAGCTATACTGAGATATCTCAATCGGGCAAGGGCATACATATCATATGCAGAGGAACGCTCCCAAAGCGTGGCAGACGTAAAGGCTCAGTTGAGATGTATGAGGACGGCAGATTTTTCGTTATGACGGGCAACTCCTGCTCAGAATATGATGGCATCGCAGAGTGTTCCGACAGCATAAAGCCATTGCACGAAAAGTACATAGGAGGCGGTCACGAGCCTGTGGCAAAGGCTGTTCCTGCTGTCAGACTTGACACCGCAGACCAGATAATCAAAGCGGCGGCAGGTGCAAAGAACGGCGGAAAGTTCGTGTCGCTCTACAGTGGAAGAACCGCAGGATATACCTCTCAGTCTGAGGCTGATATGGCGTTTTGCTCAATGCTTGCCTTCTGGACAGGCTGTGACGCAGAGAAAATGGATATGATATTCCGCTCCTCAGGTCTTATGCGTGAAAAGTGGGACAGGGCGCAAAGCGGTTCGACCTATGGCGCACTCACCATTCAGAAAGCCATTGCAGATTGCGACAAGACCTATTCGCCAAAGTTTGCAGGGGGATTTTCTCTTAACTTCAAGTCGCCCTCTGAGCCAATTTCTGTGGGCGCTGTAGAGCAGGAGGAAGCCAAGCCAAGACTTTATTCATTTGACGATACGGGCAACGCAGAACGCTTTGTTGACCTTTTTGGCGAGCAGGTGAGATACTGTTATACAGACAAACGCTGGCTTTGGTATGACGGCAGAAAGTGGTGTACCGATATGACAGGCACAGTTAAACGTCTTGCTGATAAGGCTGTGGCTTGTATGGCGGCAGAGGCAAAGGTGTACGCTCAGCTTGACGCAGACGAGGGAACGGATATGGCAAAGGCTTTTGAAAAGCATATGAAGTCCTGCCGTTCTAACAAATCAAAGAACGCAATGCTAAGCGAGGTCATGCACCACGTTCCTGTTCTGCCTGCTCAAATGGACAGATTTAAAACTGTTCTCAATACCCCGGGCGGAGTTATCGACCTGCGAAGCGGCGGCATATCTCCTCACGACCCTATGACATATCTGACGAAAATGACAGCCGTTGAGTATTCAGAGAATGCCGATTGTCCTCGCTGGCTTGCCTTTCTTGACGACATTTTCAGAGGGGATAAAGACCTTATCAGATACGTTCAGAAAGCTGTGGGATATTCCCTGACTGGCTCGACCACCGAGCAATGTGCGTTCTTTCTATACGGAACAGGACGAAACGGCAAGTCAACTTTCATTGATATCATAAGGGATATTTTCGGTGACTATGCGGCAAATATCCAGCCTGAAACTATTATGGTACGTTCAAATCAGAGCACCGCCATAAACAGCGATATCGCAAGGCTCAAAGGAGCAAGGCTCGTGACAAGCGTTGAGCCTAACGAGGGCGTTCGTATCAACGAGGGTCTGCTCAAACAGCTTACAGGCGATGATACTGTTACCGCAAGAAAGCTTTACGGCGACGAGTTCGAGTTCAAGCCTGAGTTCAAGCTTTGGATGGCGACAAACCATAAGCCTGTCATCAGAGGAACGGATACGGGCATATGGCGAAGAATTCATATGATACCCTTCACTGTGCAGATCCCCGAAGAAAAGATAGACCGCAGGCTGAAATACAAGCTGTCGGCGGAGCTTACGGGCATATTCCGCTGGGCGGTTGAGGGCTGTCTGCTGTGGCAGAAAGAGGGGCTTAAAATGCCTCGTGCCGTCCTTGAAGAAGTGAGGGAGTACCGCCGTGAAATGGACGTTATCTCTGCATTTGTTGAGGATAAGTGTACTGTGGGCAAGGGTCTGAGCGTTAAGTCAAGTCAGCTTTTTGCGGCATATCTTAATTGGGCTGAGCAGAACAATGAATATCGTATGAGTTCAACAAAGTTCGGTATGGAGCTTGCAAAACGCTTTGAGAAAGTAAAAGGCAGAGGGTGCAATTATTATTCAGGTATAACCCTTGACGAGCAAGTGTGATTATCTGTAAGTGTGGAGGGTTGTGGATAGGTTGAGGGGTTTTCTTAACCTTTCGTATAAGAAAATAAAAAGAATATATATAAAGAAAGAGTTCTTGAAAAACAGCGAAAACCCTCCACAACCCTCCACAAAAGGGGGTATCAACTATAAAGATAGATTTCAAAAGAATGTCACAAGAAGAGTTCGCACGGTATGAAGATATGGCAATAGACGGCAGGCTCATCTATGACGAATATCCTGCTGAGGAATATAAGTATTTCTCACAGTTATCAAGACTTGGCTATAAGAACAGGCACGAGGGGTGGTCAAAAGAGATATGCGAGGACAAGCAGGCGGAATACAAGCGGGAATATCTTCACAGTAAAGAGCGAAACGGCAGGTTTTTCAGGCAAGCTTGCATAATGCAGGAGAATATCCGCAGAGGGCAGACAACGGTCTGGAAGATAAACAAAACGCAGGACAGGGAAGAAAAGCTCGTATACGCATTGCAGGCACTTGAATTGATACTCTGCGACGAGGGGCTTGCAAAACATAACGGCGTAAACATACCCGAATATGCAGGCTGTGAATACTGCAATGGAGTGACAGAGTGGAGCGAAAAGCTTGGTGCAGACGGCAAGGAAGTCCGTTTTGAGTTCTGTCCTGTTTGCGGAAGAAAGATCGAGGAGGGATAGAGGTTGACAATACAAGAAAAGATATCACGCTATCAGCTGATACCAAAGCTCATAGCCAATCTTGAAGAAAACAGGGCAAGGATACTGAATGGGAAAGCCGTATGCTATGACAAGAATGACAGTTCGGCAGGAACGCCCGGCAACACGGCTGAAAGTTCAATGCTGAGTTATGCCTGCAAGGGTGAGAAACAAAAGGAGCTGAGCGAAGAGCGTGCAAGGCTCACGCAGGAGATACAGTCTGAGATAGACGAAATGTTCTGCAATGAGGAAGCTGAAACCATAGATACGGCAAGGATAATCAAGCTGTATTTCATCAATGGAATATCGGTGAAGAAGATAGCTCACAACTATATTTTCAGAGATTACAAGACGGTGCTGAGAATGTTTCACAATGGCTGTGAGAAATTAAATATACCACACAAGACCACTCAATACCACTTGCAGGAACGTACATAGTATGATATCATTACAATAGCCAATAAGGCAAGCAAACATTTGCGGACCTCCATAAAAAAAGTCCGACGGGGCGAAAGCTCCGTATGCAGGCTGAGAGCGTGCCAGCTTGATATCTGCTCCAACATTTACTTAACTCCTTATAATATATTTGCGAGAGGCACTCCGAACGGGGTGTCTTTTGCGTTGTGTCGTAAAAGGTTCATAAATGTCGAATTTTTGATATACTGCATAAAAAATACAAATGCTATTTATGCAGGAGGGAGAACTTTTGTGCAAAAGCTTGACTTTATTTGCTTTATGGTGTTATCATGTTGTTCAAGGGAGGTAATCGTGGTGTGTGATGAGAAAGATAATGCTGAGAAAGATAATACGCTTGGCAATCTGAAATTAGAAAATGCAAAATTGATGTTAGATTCGGCAAAACTTGATTATGATCGACAATGGAGTCGTAAGGCAAAACTTGATAGTAAAGCTAATGTTACACTCACAATTTCAGGTGTGTATGCATCTTTTTTTACTTTTTTATATAATTTGTCTAATATTTTTAGTAAGAGTAAATTCACGAAAAGCGAAGTTTTTGTTATATCAATTTATTTGTTTTTCATAGTTACCGCTCTTATGCTTTTTATATGTGGAGTAGCTATATTATTATACATCATAAAAGCAAATAAATATAGAGTTCCTAATACATATGGCCTGTATAAAGAAAAAATGTTGACTGTTCCAACGAGCGTTTTGTGCCAAGCATATGTATATCAAATAATTGACTCCGTACATTATAATAATTTTTTGCTGAATAAATTATTTATGTTATATAACAAATCCTTGATTTGCATAGTTATTTCAATAATTATGGCGGTGTTGGGTTTCTGTGTTAGAATAAATTGTTTGTGAGGTGAGAATAATGGGAATAGAAGAAGACGTTGAAAAATTGCTTAGAGGTGAATCAGCTGAACCTGATTTTATTAGTAAATCTAGTGAAATAGGGCAGGAATCTGCGTATATTACAGAGGGATTACGAGCAGATGAATTAAGAAAAAGAAAAATGGAGACCTTTGAACTCAATGAATTTGTATTTGAATATAAAGATATAGATAAATGCAAATCAAATAAAGACTAAGTATATTTTTTACGCAATAAGGATATGTTAGTTTTAAATTATGAAGGACATCTTTTCATAAGGTGTCTTTTTTTTGTACTGTCAAAAGAGAGGTGAGGTGAATGCCGAATGAACAGAATTTAATACCTGGAGGATATGAGTTAACAGTCGAAGAACAGTCGAAAGGCGGTAAAAAATCAGGCGAAGTCCGCAGACGTAAAAAGACTATGAAACAGGTAATGGACTTCCTGCTTGAACAGCCTGCCAATACCAGAGCGGACTATGAGTTTCTCGTGGAGCAGGGCATTGACCTTAACAGCCTTGACCCTGACTTCATAAATAATATGCTGCTTGTGAATGCGGCTCTTATGGCAAGGGCTAAGCAAGGGGACGTTGCGGCGGTGAAAGAGCTGCGTGACATTATCCGTGATGACGATATGCTCAAACATAAGATAAAATACGATAACGCAAGGCTCAGGCTTGAAAAACAAAAGCTTGAGCCTGTTTCTATGCCTGATAAGGCGTACAGCGGTATCCCTGCGAGCCTTGTCGCTCCTACGTTCTCGCCTGTCCTGTTCGATATTGCAGAGCAGGAACATTCTGAGTATGTTTTCCCTGGCGGACGTGGCTCGACTAAATCTTCATTCTGCGGTCTGAACGTTATCGACCTGCTGATGAAGAACGAGAATATGCACGCCTGCGTCCTGCGTGCTGTGGCGAATACTCTTAAAGACAGCGTTTATTCTCAGATACTCTGGGCAATATCTGCACTTGGTCTTGATGATGAGTTTGCCTGCACAAAGTCGCCCCTTGAGATCACACGCATTTCAACAGGGCAGAAAATATACTTTCGTGGTGCCGATGACCCGCACAAGATAAAGTCTATCAAGCCGCCTTTTGGCTATATCGGCATCGTGTGGTTTGAGGAGCTTGACCAGTTCGGCGGTGAAGAAGCTGTGCGAACGATAGAACAGTCTGTTATAAGAGGCGGCGAGAGAGCATATAAGTTCAAGTCTTTCAACCCTCCGAAGTCGGCTCAGAACTGGGCGAATAAGTACATCAAAGTGCCGAGAACGGACAGACTTGTTACCGAAAGCACTTATCTAACTGTGCCGAAAAAGTGGCTTGGCAAGCCTTTTCTTGATGACGCCGAATTCCTCAAAGAAACTAATCCCACTGCCTATGAGAACGAGTATATGGGCGTTGCAAACGGCACAGGCGGCAATGTTTTCGATAACGTCCTCATAAGAGAGATAACCGACAATGAGATAGCACAGTTCGATAACATCTATAACGGCGTTGACTGGGGCTGGTATCCTGACCTTTACGCTTTTGTCAGAGTGCATTATGCTCCTGCTCAACACACGCTGTTCATATGGCAGGAATACACCTGCAACAAAACAAAGAACATTGATACCGCAAAGCATTTGCTGGAGCTTGGTATCACGGCAAATGACCTTATCACCTGCGACAGTGCAGAGAATAAGTCTGTTGAGGATTACAGAGCATACGGCTTGCTTGCGAGAGGCGCAGAGAAAGGTCCTAACAGCAGGGAGTATTCATATAAGTGGCTGCAATCTCTGCGGAGTATCGTTATAGATAACAAGCGTTGTCCTGTGGCTTGCGAGGAGTTCATCAACTGCGAGTATGACAGGGATAAAGAGGGCAACGTTATAAGCGGCTATCCCGACGGCAATGACCACGTTATCGACGCCGTTCGGTATGCAATGGAAAGAGTATGGAAAAGGCGGGGTCAGTAAGCTATGGGCATTATTTCAAAAATAAGGGAGTGGATAAGCAGAATGCTTTCAAAGTCAGATATAAAGGGCGTTTACGGTATTGATATCGCCGTGACGGACAGTATGATAAGAGCTATCGACAAGTGGGACAGAATGTATGCAGGTAATGCAGCACCCAAGGGAGTTCACTCTCTGCGGCTTGAACACGCAGTTGTGAGGGAGTTTGCAAACACGGCTATCAATGAAATGGCCCTGAAAGTTTCCAACGATAAGCTTGATGTCATAATGAAAAACGCCCTTGAAAACCTCAACAAAAATCTGCAAAGAGGTCTTGCAACAGGAGCAATGATAATAAAGCCGCTGGGTGCTGATAAGGTGCAGTATGTTCCGCAGTCACAATTTATCCCTGTGGAGTATGACGTGAACGGCAGGCTTATAAAGGTCATTTTCCCTGAAATAAAACGCATGGGCGATAATGATTACCGCATAAGGCTTGAATATCACGCTCTGGACTATGAAAAAGGACTGACTATCACAAACAGGGCTTTTCGCTCCAATGACGGCGTGTCTCTTGGTGCTGAGATACCTCTCACGGCTGTCTCAGAGTGGACAGAGCTTATCCCTCAGATAGCCTATCCCCTTATGCTGCGACCCTCTTTCGGCTATTATGTCAACCCTATCGACAATACAGTTGATGGTTCACATTCAGGCGTATCAGTGTTCGCAGGGGCGGAAGAAGTCATAAGAAAAGCTGATATCCAATTCGGCAGGCTCGATTGGGAGTTTGAATCAGGAGAGCGTGCAATAGACGTTGACGAGGCTGTGCTAAGACCTGTGACAGACCCGTTCACAGGTAAGAAACGTGCAGAAATGCCAAAGCTCAATGAACGGCTTTTCAGAGGGGTAAACGTGTCGGCTGGCACGAGCGGTGACTTTTATCACGAGTTCTCACCGCAGTTAAGACAGGCTGGTTTTATCGCAGGACTTGAAGAATACAAGCGTGAGATAGAGTTTGCTGTGGGGCTGTCCTATGGGGATATCTCAAACCCTCAGACAGTTGATAAGACGGCAACGGAGATAAAGTCCTCAAAGCAGAGAAAGTTCGATACTGTCACGGCGATACAGAATAATCTCCGTGTCTGCCTTGAAGACCTGTGCTATTCGCTGGCGTTTTATAATGGGCTTACTCAAAGCGGTTATGAGCTGTCTGTGAACTTTGAGGACAGTATCCTTGCTGATGATGAAACAAAGCGTGCAAGCGATCGTCAGGACGTTTCTATGGGCATTATGCCACTGTGGGAATACCGAATGAAATGGTATGGTGAGGACGAGAAAACGGCTAAGAAAATGACCTCCGACAGCACCGCAGAGGTGATAGAATAATGCTCAAAGCAAGCGAGATAGAGCGAGTTTCAATGGTTCTTGACAAGCCCCTGCGTGACCTTGAAATGCAGATAATGGAGGACATCGTCCGCAGGATAAAGATAAACGGTGAGATAACACGTTCGGCGGATTGGCAGATATACAGGCTTCACGAGCTTGGAATGAGCAAGCGTGAGATAAAGAAAGCCATAGCCGATAACCTTGACCTCTCCAAAGCTGAGATAAAAGAGCTGTACAATGAAATCCTGCAAAAAGGCTATGAATGGGACGATAGCATATACAAGACCAAAGGCAAGGCACGGATACCCCTTGAAGAAAATGAGGGTCTGCAAAGGCTGCTGTCGGCTGTATCGGAGCAGACTTCGGGGGAGCTTAAAAACATATCTCAGTCACTTGGCTTTGCAGTAAAACAGCCTGACGGCAAGCTGAAATTCACGCAGGCGGCTGACTTCTATCAGCAGAGTCTTGACAACGCCATAATGGGCATAGCAAGCGGAGCGTTCGACTACAATACTGTCATAAAGAAAGTCATTTCGGATATGACGAACTCAGGTCTTCGCACTGTGGACTATGCCACAGGCTGGAGCAACAGGGCAGACGTAGCCGCAAGGCGTTCGGTGATGACAGGGCTTTCACAGCTGACCGCAAAAATGAATGAGGACAACGCCAAAGAGCTTGGCACAGACTATTTTGAAGTCACTTGGCACAGCGGAGCAAGACCCTCTCATCAAGAATGGCAGGGCAAGGTCTACAGCAAAAAAGAGCTTGAAACTATCTGCGGTCTTGGTACTGTGACAGGTCTGTGCGGAGCGAATTGCTATCACGATTATTACCCCTTTATTCCCGGCATATCTGAGCGTTCCTATACAGATGAGGAGCTTACACAGATGAATGCAGAGGAGAACAAGCCTGTTAAGTACGGTGATAAAGAGTACACAAAGTATGAGGCTTTACAGCGGCAAAGAAAGCTTGAAACTGCAATGAGAGCTCAGCGACAGAAGATACATCTTCTTGAAGAGGCAGGTGCTGATGAGGAAGATATCATCAACGCACGCTGCCGATATCGTGGCACTTCCCAGGAGTATACAAGGTTTTCAAAAGCAATGGGCCTGCCTCAGCAGAGAGAGCGTGTAAACGCCGACGGACTGGGGAATATCGGGGTGGGAAAAACCAAGATAGACTTGACGCAAAAAGATTATAGTGATATAATTGATATGAAAGGTAAGATGTCTGATATAGACGTGCGAAAGTGGTACAGACACCATAATAAAAATATTCCTCAGCTTATCGACAAAAGCAAGTCTATTGAAGAACAGGCAAGACAAGCTTGTGAACTGCGTAACAAATATCGCTTTCAGGCAAGAGAGTTAATGGAAGATCAAAAAGCTCGTAAAACCCTTGACCAGACCGAACCTATCATTTCTTTTGAAGACTTGGTATCAAATAAAATGGTACGAAAAAACATGAGCAGAGAAGAAGCTATAGCAGACACTTTGAAGACCGCTGTAAAAACACGAAGATCAGTAGATAAAAGGTATGGATTGGAGGATCACAATGAAGAAATATGAATACAATATTTGCACGGCTGCGGACAAAGAAATTTTTGAAAAGCAATGTGCGGCATTGGAAAAGCATATTCCAGGCATTGAACGGTCCGATATGCTGACAGATGTTGACGGCTCACAAACGCAGATATATGAATTAAACGGAAAGAAGATAATCGTACACAACAGTTATTATATTGACGCTGTGTATATTGATTCAGAAGTTGAACTTACAGAGTATTTCAAATGATATTTTTTTACCGCTTGGCTAAGGTCGGGCGGTATTTTTATACCCAAACATCGGAACTAAGCACCTTAACGGGTGCTTTTTTCATACCATTTCGTCCTTGGTATGACGTTAAACTGTCAGACTTTCACACCGCAGACAGAGCGGTATATAAGCTATGTAGAAAGGACAAACATATGAAAAACATTTTTGAGATCCTTGCCGCTCTGGGTATCGTTATCCCTGAGGACAAGAAACAGGACATCACAAAACAGGTGGCAGAGAATTATAAGACTGTGGCTGAGTTTGAAAAGGTGAAAAGCCGTCTTGAGGTGGAGCGTGATAATTATAAGGACAGCCTTGATACCGCACAGAACTCTCTCAAAGAATTTGAGGGCGTGGACGTCAAGGAGCTTAACGGCAAAGTCGCACAGCTCACCGCTGACCTTGCTAAGAAAGATACCGAGTATCAGGCGAAGATATCTGATATGGAGTTTGACGCTACCCTTGATAACGCTATCTCGGCAAGCAAGGCAAGAAACGTCAAGGCTCTTAAAGCTTTGCTTGATGTGGAAACTCTCAAAGCTTCCAAAAATCAGGCTGAGGATATCAAGACGGCTATCGAGAACGTGAAGAAAGATAACGATTATCTTTTTGAAAGCTCCGAGCCTATCAAGAACCCGGTTGCTCCCACAGGGACGCCTGCCGCAGGTGAAGTGAGCAAGGAAACCTTTGCAAAAATGGGGTATATGCAGAGGCTGGAACTTAAACGAACAGACCCCGAAAAATACGAACAGTTGAAAGGATAGGATATTATGAAAATGACAAATGGCATTAGAATTTCTATGCAGTATTTCGCAGAGCAGACAAAGATCACCGACCTTATCGATCCTGAGGTAATGAGTGATATGATCGACGCAAAGATAGAGTCTAAGATAACTGTATCTCCCTTTGCGAAGATAGACAGAACACTCGTTGGCGTGCCTGGCGATACTATCACAGTGCCGCAGTACAAGTATATCGGCGACGCAGTTGATGTTGCAGAGGGCGTTGAAGCCGAAACCGTCAAGCTTGAAACAGATTCCACTCAGGCTAAGGTAAAGAAAGCCATGAAAGCGGTGGAGATAACTGATGAAGCACTTCTCAGCGGCTATGGCAATCCTGCGGGTCAGGCGACTTCACAGCTTGCAATGTCTATCGCTTCTAAGGTGGACGCAGACAGCATGGACGCACTTATGAAAGCTCAGCTCATCTATGACGGCTCGGCCTCTGCTATCTCTTACAGCGGCATTGTTGACGCTGTTGACAAGTTCAATGAGGAGCTGAACACCGAAAAGGCTATGTTTATTAATCCTCATCAGAACTCACAGCTTAGAAAGGACCCGAACTTTATTTCTGCCGATAAGTATGACGGCAATGTGGTAATGACAGGCGAGATAGGCAAAATAGCGAACTGCCGTATCGTTCCGTCAAAGAAAGTTTCACTTAACGAGGCTATCCCAGAACAGTATGTGAGAGTTGACAGCGATGCAGAGGGTGCAAAGGAAGTTGTTGCAGACAGCACAGCTTCACCAACTGCTTCACAGATAAAGCTCGGCTCAGTAACGCCTTGTGCAGAGGGTTACGCTCCAAAGGTGGGTGACTATGTTGTAAAGAACGCCGCTGTCAAGGCTGGCACTTTCTACATATGCCCTATCATCAAGCTCAACGCTGATACTGAAACAGAGGACGAAACATCAGCTCTGACTATCTACCTCAAGCGTGACACCAACGTTGAAACAGAGAGAAGAAGCACAAAGCGCTGCACAGATATATCTGCTGACAAGCATTACACTGTGGCTATTTCAGACCAGTCAAAGGTAGTGCTTGCAAGATTCAAGAAGTAAAGAGGTGCGGCAGTATGAAAGCATATGCAAGCGAGAGCTATTATATAGGCGTTTATCTTTGCGGCAAAGAGCCTGACATATCTGCCGCTTTTGACTTCTATGCAATGCAAGCCACAAGCCTTATGAAGCAATATACCCTTGACAACGTTGACGAGAACGATATCCCCGAAGAAGTGAAAATGTGCTGCTGCGAGCTTGCGGAAAATATCTTCAAGGCAGAGCAGGAGGGCGGCACTCATGGGGTATCTTCCGAAAGCGTTGGGGGCTGGTCAAAGTCATATGAAAGCTCAAATATCCGCAGGCAGAACGCTGACAGAGCCGTTCACGATATCGTGTACAAATGGCTCAGCGGAACAGGGCTGCTTTACAGAGGGGTGAGGTAAATGCTTGCAAACAGCGATTGCACGGTGTATCTTTTCGACAAGCAGACAGAGGGATTTGTGCGGAAGTATGCAGAGAAAGTTTACTGGTGTGAGAATAAGTCGGGAAGTATCGTGAAAAGCGGTATGCAGACCTCAGACAGTACAAGGGTGTATTTCTATGACGATAATGCACCGAAAACCCCTGCAAAGGATATGCTTGTGAAAGGAAAGTGCGAGTTTGAGTTCGATAATCAAACGCCGCAGAGCATATCTGAGAGCATGAAAATGTTCCGTGCGGAGTATGACTTTGTTACGGTAATGAGCATTGATGATTATATGTTCGGCGGTCTGCCACATATGGAGGTGAGCGTGAAATGAAGATAGGTCAGCCTATGGACAGCAGGGCTATCACTTGGGATAAGTCCTTTGCAGGCAAGTATTCAGAACGCTTTGATAAGGCTCAAAAGTTCATTGACGCCGAGTGCATAAGGCATATGGTGAAGTATACACCTACCCTCAGCACTAATCTGAGAAAGTCTGCCACGAGAGGCACAAAAATAGGCAGCGGCAAGATACAGTATCTTGCACCTTACGCACGCTATCAGTATTACGGCAAGCTTATGGTATCCTCTGTTACAGGCTCATCTTACGCCCGACATGGAGAAAAGAAAGTGCTGACGGACAAAGACCTTGTTTACAGCACTTTTAAAGAGCCACTTGCCGGCAAGCTTTGGTTTGAGCGAATGAAAGCCGACAAGAAAAAGCAGATACTCAGAGGAGCGGCGGCGATAATGGGAGGCAAAGTGAAATGAACATAATCGAGCTTGTGAAAGATATTTTGCAGCAGTTTCCGAAAATATCGGAGGTTTGCAACGATATCCATATCGACTTTACCGATGATACGCCAACCAATTATGGCTTGTCCTCAACAGGCGACAGCCTTATAAGCTCTGATATTTTGGGCGGACAGACAAGACAGCATAACTTCATTCTCTATGCGGTGTATCAGTCTATGAACGACTTTGACAGAATGTCAAACAGCGGTGTGCTGCTTGAATTGCAGATGTGGCTTGAAAGCTATGCAGACAAGCACCGAGATACCACGTTCACTACCATAACAGAGGACGAGGAAAGGACAGGCGTTCTTGAAAAGCTCACCTGTGCAAACGGAATGATATACGCAATACCAAACGAAAACACAAACGATACTGTGCAGTATCAATTGCAGATAGCAGCACAGTATCAGATATAAAAGGAGGAAAACATATGCCTGATTATTCATACAAGAGCGGAAAGCTCAACAGAAGTCATCTTCTGCATTATCTTGACACTACATTCGCAGCGGTCGCCTCATCACCAAGCTGGTATCTTCTCGGTAAGGACGTTGAGGACGCAAGTGTGGCACTCAACCCTGACACTTCCACAAAGAAGAATATCCTTGATGAAACCACAGTTGAGGACAACGGCTATGAGCCTGAGTTCGACCTTGACACATTCTATGCAAAGCCCGGTGACGCACTTTACGAAAAGCTCAAGGATATCATGATGAATCGTCTTACCGGCGACGCCTGCAAGACAAGCGTGCTTGAAGTCATCGTTGACAAGACCACAGGCGCGTATGACGCATGGACGGAAGATGTCATAGTCAAGCCGCAGTCATATGGCGGACCACAGGGGGGCGTAAATATCCCGTTCAACTGCACCTTTGCAGGAAACAGAGTGAAAGGCTCTGTCACCTTTGCGGCAGGCGTGCCAACGTTTGCAAAGACTACGGAAGAATAAACTATATGACAAACATATGAAAGCACTTCGTTCAGAGCGGAGTGCTTTTTGTTTGCCATAATACAGAAAGGATGATAAAAATGTCAATGCAGTCAATAGATTTTAACAGCGGCAATTACAAAGAGTACGCTATAAACGGCGACGAGAACAGAGTTATAAGGATAAACGTGTCAGACGTTGGTATCATCACAAGGATACAGGACGCTATGAGCAAGGCTGACAATATCGCAGAAGAAGTGTCAGAACGTGAGAAGAACGAGGACAGAACTCAGCTTCTCAAAGAGTATGACCAGCGTGCAAGAGAAATGGTCAATGACATATTTGGAAGCAATGTGTGTACGGCGGCGCTCGGAAGCGTGAATGTGTTCTCTATGGCTTCAAACGGCAAGCCTGTGCTTGTGAACTTCCTTGAAGCACTTCTTGCGGTGGTGGTGCAGGAGATAAAGTCAGCACAGACGGCAGCTCAGATAAAGCTCGAAGAAAAGGTGGAGAAGTACACCGCACCTGTTATTGCTCATCAACTTATTGCTCAGCCTGCGGTCAACGTGTCGGAGCTTTCTGACGAAGACAAAAAGGCTCTGCTCAGGGAGCTGCTCAAATGATAGGCAGTTTGCCAACAGCCCTTGAAATAGACGGCAAAGAGTATGCCATACGCTCAGATTTTCGGGTCATACTGCGGATCTATTCAGCCTTTGCAGACCCTGAACTTGACGAGCGTGAAAAGTGCTATGTGTGTCTTAAATGCCTTTACGCTGAGGATATCCCACGAGAGCATTTGCAGGAGGCTGTCAACAAGGCTTATTGGTTTGTAGGCGGTGGAGATGTTCCGCAGGAGAGTGTTCAGCCTGCAAAAACTATCGACTGGGAGCAGGACGAGAGTATTATTTTTCCTGCGGTGAACAAGGCGGCAGGCTTTGAAACGAGGACGGTAAAATATCTTCATTGGTGGACTTTTCTCGGCTATTTCAATGAGATAGGCGAGGGGCTTTTTTCGTCTGTTATAGGCATACGGCAAAAGCTTAACAAGGACAAAAAGCTTGAAAAATACGAGCAGGAGTTTTACAGAAACCACCGCAATATGATAGACCTTAAACGAAAGCTCTCAGCAGAAGAGCAGAGGGCTGAAAACGAGGACAAAGAGTTTCTGAAACAACTGACGGGAGGTGAATGACAATGGCTGATGGGTGCTTGAATTTTGACACCAACATAAACAGTGAGGGCTTTGAAAAGGGCTTGAAAAGCCTTTCCGATATGGTGGGGGATATCAAGCCAAAACTTAAAAGCCTTGCAATGGCTCTGACAGCTGCATTCTCCGTCAAGAAGCTTGTGGACTTCGGCAGGCAATCCATAGAAACAGCCTCAGACCTTGCGGAAGTTCAGAACGTTGTTGACACGGCTTTCGGTGAATCAAAGCAGAAAATGGAGGACTTCGCTGACACGGCTGTAAAGACCTACGGCATTTCAAAGCTCACCGCAAAGCAGACAGGCTCAAACTTCATGGCAATGGCGGCAGGAATGGGGCTTGCCAATGACAGTGCAAGCGATATGGCTATGGCTCTTACAGGGCTGTCGGCGGATATGGCGTCATTTTATAATGTCGGTCAGGACGTAGCAAGCACGGCGCTGAAATCAATTTTTACAGGCGAAACTGAGACCCTCAAACAGTTCGGTATTGTTATGACGGACGCCAATTTGCAGGCGTATGCACTTTCAAAGGGTATCACGAAGTCAACTGCCGATATGTCGCAGGCTGAAAAAGTCCAGCTGAGATACAACTACGTTATGTCACAGACGGCTCTTGCTCAGGGGGACTTTGCAAAGACTTCTGACAGCTGGGCGAACCAGACAAGAATACTTTCTGAACAATGGAAAGAGTTCGGAGCAACTATCGGCACTGTGCTGATGAACGTTCTTCTGCCTGCTGTCAAGGCGATAAACAGTCTGCTTTCACAGCTCATAGCTTTGGCACAGGGGGCAGCGAGGTCACTTTCAGAGGCGTTCGGTTTTGAACTAAGCAACAGTGCAGACGAGGCTCAAAGCATAGTGAAAAGCACCTCTCAGGTAGCGGATAATTACAGCGATATAGCCGACAATGCACAACAGACTCAAGAGGCACAGGAAGGCTCTCTTGCAAGCTTTGACCAGATGAACAAGCTGAATGATGAGAGCAAGTCAGACAGCACTGGGGTCAGCGGAGCTGGGGATATAATGCAGCCTTCCGGGACTAGCGTTGAGGTGGATACGGGTAAGGCAGATAAAAAGCTGTCTGACTTTTTCAAATCAGTAAGAACTCAGTTTGAAAAGTTTGCAGACTATCTTGATAAGAATTTTAAGCCTATTTTCGCTGATATATGGGGCGGACTTGAAAGAGAGAGCATTGAACTTGCTCAGATACTCGGCGGAGTTTTCAGCGATATAAAGTCGCTTTCCGAGCCGCTCAAAGCTTATTTTATAAACGATTTTACACCGCTTATGCAGACCGCTTTCAGCACGCTTGGCAAGATAGGCATAGGACTTTTTGACAGCTTCAACAAGGTGTTTTCTGATATCTGGAATGTGGCAGTGTTTCCTATACTGCAAAACTTTCTCACTGTAGGATTACCCCTAATGGCGGATTTTGGCACACAGACATGGAACACGCTAGGCGTACTGTTTGACAACATAAAAGAGATCTTCGATACCTTGTGGAACGGCGTTGCACAGCCTGTGTTGAACGCCTTGAAAACACTGTGGTGCGATACTTGGCAGAGCATTTCTGACTTTTGGAACGAGTGGGGACAGACTATATTTGACGGCATAAACGAGGGTATAACCACCACAAAGAACGTATTCCTTACCCTGTGGGAAACAGTCTTGAAACCTGTGTTTGACAAGCTCATGGACGTGGCTGACAGCGTTTGGACGGAGCACTTGAAACCTCTGCTTGATGAGTTTCTCGACTTTGTTGGAACACTTATCACGAGCGTTCTGAGCATTTACAACAAAGCCATAGCACCTGTTGTGAATTGGCTTGTGAGCATACTCGGACCGATAGTCAGCAGTGTGCTTGGTAAGATAATAAAGATAGTGGGCAATGTCATAAGCAATATAATTGACGCCGTGAAGAACATCATTTCAGCACTTAAAGGCGTTGTGCTGTTCATAGCGGGAGTGTTCACCGGTGATTGGAAAAAAGCTTGGCAGGGTGTAAAGAAGATTTTCAAAGGCGTATGGGACGCACTTGTTGACATAGCAAAAACACCTATTAATTTGATAATCGGGCTTATAAATGGTCTGACAGGTGCAGTTGAGGACGCTTTGAATTGGATAATCGACGGCATAAACGAGCTGAGCTTCACGACTCCTGATTGGCTTCCCGGTGATCTTGGCGGTCAGACATTTGGCTTTGACCTAAGCCAAATTGATATCCCCGAAATACCCAAACTCGCTCAAGGTGCAGTGATACCGCCGAACTCCGAGTTTCTTGCAGTTCTGGGCGATCAGAAGCGTGGTACGAATATCGAGGCACCGCTTGATACTATCACACAGGCTGTTTTGCAGGCTCTTGTGTCTTACGGCGGAGCAGGTGGAAATCAGAAGATAAGCGTTACCATACCGCTTACGCTCAATGGCAGGACTATTACACAGATAGTTATTGATGATATCAACGACTATATCAAGCGCAACGGCAGGTCGCCCATAAGGGCATAGGAGGTGCAGAAAATGAAAAGCAGAGGACTTATATTCGGCAGCGAAAGGGTCGCCACACCTGCGGAAGTGAGCTTTACAAACAACAAGATATGGTCGAACAATGCAGGGCGGACGGCTAACTGCAAAATGGTGGGCGATATAAGAGCCATAAAGAAAACTGTCACGTTGAAATGGTATCATCTCACAGGCGAGGAGACGGCAAAGCTCAATGAGTATATCTCCAACGTTGACAGTCCGTTTTTCAGTATCACGCTCCTTGATGAGACATTTCAGGAAAGCACTTTTGACGTTTATGCAGGCGACCCAACTTATGAGGTTTTCGGCTGGGACGAGAACAAGCAGTTCTGCAAAGGCGTTGCGGTGGACTTGATAATGCAGTAAGGGGGCGTTTGAATGTACAAAACAGGGGAGCTTGTGGCTCAGCGTATCGAGAGCTATTGCCGTACTTGGCGCTTGTGGATAGAGAATGCAGAGGGCGTTATATCAGGTGACAGCATTATGTCAGCTGACAGCTCAATGCAGGCAACATCACTTTCAGACGACATCGAGTTGGGTGCAGTATGTTCGCAATCGTGGAACATAAATATCAATGATGTTGGTACGAAATTTCTCGGCAAAGAGTATGATACATATCTGTATCTCGTAGACTACGAAACTAGTGGCATACTTGCAGACGAAAAAATACCAATGGGACGTTTCACCTGTGTAAAATCAAAGAAATCAGGCGGCAGCGTCCAGCTGACAATGGCGGATAAGCTGTACTTTTCGGACAAGCCATATGTGCCGCATATCCCTATGCCAAACTGGAATAGATCCGTTGAAGACGACATTTGCAGACAGCTTGGTTTGCAGAATGGAAATGATTATACGGAAGTCAGGTTACTGCGTGACAAGAACGGCAGAAGGTTGATAGATAAGAACGGTAAGGTGCTGTACTCAAAATACTTTTACTTCAAGGTCAGCTCATTGCCGAAGGACGTGACCATGCGACAAATGCTGTCTTACCTTTCCTCTGCACAAGGTCAGTTTGGGTATGTTGACAGGTACGGAAAGTACGTCCGAAAGTGGTATGGCAAACCGGTGAAAACGCTTGACAACAACACAATAGACCTGCCAACACTGTCAGAAAGGCAGAACGCTATCGTGGGCATTATCTGCAAAGTCAGTGACGATGAAACGCTGTCGCTTGGTGTGACAGATACCACGCAAGGACGTGTGTTGGAGTTTGAAAATCCATACATGACCGAATCACTGCTTCAATCTCTGTGGCGCAGAATAGGAGGATTTTCATGGTACACTACCGAATTGTACCACAGACTTGGTGACCCACGTTTCGACATAGGTGACGTGGTGACCTACACCAACGGCACAGACAGCTATGACATACCAATAACAAATTTAGGATTTACTTTTGACGGCGGACTGAGTGCTGATATTTCGGCGGTAGGTCTGAGCGTTGAAGAACAGCTTTAAGGGGGCGAGATAATGGCTGATGAAAATTTGACATTGGCACAGGATATCACCGAAAACGATTATCCGATGCAACACGCAGGCGAGGAAATTGATGAGATACTGAGTAGAGCCGGCAAGATACACTATGGCACTGTGGAACACAAGATGACGGGAGCAAATGCGCTGATGCGGATCCCGCTTGGACTGACCTTTGCGCCTAAGCAGGTCATAGCAACACTACGGCAGACAGGCGCACCAACACCATATCAGAACTACTGCACCCACGTTAGTGGTTCGGGAAAGTCGTACTATCTGAACGTCTGCATGGGATCTAATAACGGGTCATTAGTAAATGTGCCAACAGGAACATACTATGTTGACTATATTGCAATAGAGTAAAGAGGGGTGATTAAATGACGATAACATTAAATGCAGATTATGACGTAACACTGAACACCGCATTGTTAGGCTACGTCGGTGAAACAAATGCACGCCCTGTGTCTGTCGAGGGCATGGAGATAGACGGAGCAGACCGCTATGTGTTGACTATCGACTATGGCGACGGCGTTCAGTACGAGGTCGATATCACAGGCGGACAGTGGACGCCTACGGCTGATATACTGCGGTCAGCGCAGACAGTATCGTGTCAGATAGCGGCTAAAAAACTGTCAGGACAGGAATATATCCTAGTAAAAAAATCACGCATTTTTCGTCTGAGAATAGGTGCGGCTATCGGTGATAATGCCGTGCCGTCACCAAGTGTGGCAGCTGACGCACTGGATAGGATAGCGGCAATCGGTGAACAGGTCGAAGCTGACGTGGCAAGGGCTGAGAATGCAGCTAGCACGGCTATGCAGGCGGCTGAAAACGCAAAAAAATCTGCCACAAATGCAGGATTGTCAGCCGACACGGCAGAACAGGCGGCGGAACGTGCTGAAACAGCACAGGCATCTGCTGAAACGTCCGCAACACAGGCAGACACTGCCATGCAGGGTGCAGAAAACGCCCGTGCTGAGGCGGTCACAGCACAGAACGCCGCTAAGATATCCGCAGCCCAGGCATCTGCATCAGCACAGCAGACTGAGGCTGATAAGACTATAACGGCTGGTTATGCTAAAACCGCAAAGAACTGCGCTGACAGCACTGTGGCAGACAGACAGGCAGTGCAGACGTTGGCAGAACAAGTCACGGCTGACAAGGCTAATGTGGCAGAAAACGCCGCTAAGGTCGCAGAGGACCGCAAAACCGCTGAAACCGCTGCGCAGACAGCACAATCCATAGCTGACAGTTTGCCTGAGGACTACACTACCGCTGTTGGAAAAATTGCTGAGAATACTGCTGAGATAGCTAACGTGAAACTAACGGACAAAGAGTTGCAACGCAGGGTAAATGCACTGTATGACTTGGGCAACGGCATAACACACCAGTTTGAAACTGACAGCGATACGGCATATGCCAAGACTATTCCTACAGGGGCAAAGCTGATGTCGGTGAAGTCAATAGGTGGTCATTCTGAGGTCATTGACGGTGAGATTGTTAGTGCAGGCACGGAAGAGGTCGTGGAGCAGGGAAAGAATTTGTTTGACTATACTGACAAAACCTATCATGGAGCGAATGTAAACAAGGTTGAAAATGGTGTTATTTACACAAAGGGGTTGACGACAACTGCCCTAAATATTCCGACTATTGCTGAAAATAAGTATACGCTGTCATTCAAAGTAAAGTCAAATGCAGCTAATCAAGGCGGTTTGCGGTGGTCACTGCAAAAAGGGAAAAACACATCATACGCACATGATAGTTCGCTGATAAAGTTGGAAGTAGGTTATGCGGCAAACACAGAATATCAGGCAGTAGTTACGTTCGTAGCCGACACTGATTTTGTGTCACTGTGCACCATAGTGGGCATGATCTATGACGTTCAGCTAGAAAATGGTGATACCGCTACCAATTATTCTCCATTCTATCAGACCGCCTACCAAATTCCAGAGGCAATCCGCAATCTGCCTGGCTACGGCTGGAGTGCAGGAACGGCACGAAACTACGTTGATTATGAGAATAAACGATACGTTCAGTGCGTGAGCAGCGTTGATTTGGGGACGCTAAGTTGGCGTGTCGGTGATAGTGTGTCGTTTGAGACGTTTCAACTAAAAGGACAGAAGTTAACCAAAAATTACGATATTGCACCAAACATTCTCTGTTCAAAATATCCAGCCAAAACGCAAAATGAGCTTTGGGGCAAAACCAATGTAACAGGCATAACGACTAATGCAAACGTTGACGGATGTGTACATGTCAACGATACGTCCTACACCGATGCCACCGCATTCAAACAGGCAATGCAGGGCGTTATCCTATACTACGAACTAGCAAACCCTATAGTAACAGATATATCCTCGATACTGCCTGATGACTTCCTGCGAAACATGGAGGTCGAAGCACTGGGTAGCGTAACGTTCAAAAAAAGCAATGGTGACAGTTATCGCATACCAGTGCCGTCAGAAGAGGAATACATCGTGAAACTATCAGAAGTAGGAGGTACAACATGACAGAGTTGCAGAAAAAGATGGTTGAGAAGTTAGGATTATCACAAGAAGACTTCCAACCAAAGAAGGCTACAAAGGTTGATGAGTTGGAAGCTCAGGTGCTATATACTGCACTGATGACTGATACTCTAATTGGAGAGGAAGAGGAAGATGTATAGAAAAGTCAAGAGGTTGTATGATTTAGGTTTGTACACTGCTGAGCAGGTCAAGGATTTTGCCGACAGGGGAAAAATAACCCCTGAGCAGTATGAGAAAATCACAGGACAGAAATATGAAAGTGAGGAGCAGTAATGAAAGAAAACACAACAAAAATAATAATATCAGCAATAGCCGCAGGGCTGTCAGCGTATTTCCGTGTTATGGCGATACCTATAGTCATTCTGGTACTTGTGATGATCATTGACTACATTACAGGAATGTGGAAAGCATGGAATAGGGGCGAGCTGTCAAGCCGTGTCGGTCTTAAAGGGCTTTTTAAAAAGGTCGGCTACATATTTGTGGTGGCGGTGTCAGGCGTACTTGATTGGCTCTTTATCTCAGGACTTTCACAGATAGGCATTGAGGTAAACGTCAGCTTTTACTTCGGTCTTATCGTAACGATATGGTTTATCATCAACGAGTGTATTTCTATCTTGGAAAATCTTGCGGTGATAGGTATACCATTGCCGTCATTCTTGGTGAAAATCGTACACAAACTGAAAATCACAGTTGAAAACAAAGTGGATACAAACGAAAGCGAGGAATAGAAAATGACATATGATGAGTTTATCAAGAAGCACAATGGTGTAGCTGTTAACTATGACGGCGCAGCAGGCAAACAGTGTGTAGACCTTGCAACGGCATATTTCAACGAGGTCTTCAGCTCAGGCATCAAGAATTTCTGGTATGATGCACATCACTTTTGGGATTTGTTTGACAAAAATACTTGGCTGAAAGCGAATTTCATAAAGGTAAAGAACACGCCAAGTTTCGTGCCGAAAAAGGGTGATGTAGCGATATGGTCAGGCACGCTGAATGGTGGCTGGGGTCACATAGCAATCTGCACCGGTGAGGGCAACACGAGTTATTTTTATTCGTATGACCAAAACTGGAGCGGAAAAGCTTGCACTAAGGTCAAGCATACTTACGACCACATTGCAGGCTTCCTGAGACCAAAGAACCAGAGCAAGATAAGTGCGAAAGTGCTTGACAAGACAGGCTACAAGCAGGGCAACAAAACAAACGGTGTGCTTGCACTCAAGGAACTGCTGCTTCTTGCAAAGGCGGTCAAGCTTCACAGTGTGGGCATGGACAAGAACGGTACATACGGAAAAGGTACTGCAAAGGCAGTTAATACCCTGCTGAAAAAGTGGGGATATTATGAGAACGGTATCGCAGGCGTGAACTTCATCAAGAAGCTCAGCGACGAGATTACAAAGAAGATAAAGTAGACAGTAAGACAGCCGACAGGGATTATTCCTTGTCGGCTGATTTTGTTATGAAGCACCAAAGCACTATGTTCTATTTCTGATAACTGCTGATTAAAACAACATCAACAATTCAGGAAAACTTTTTTGAAAAATCACTTGACAAAGTTAAATTGATGTGTTATAATAGTATCATCGAAGGGAGGGCGTAAAAGATGTTGACAGAAATCGGCAAATTTCTCAGAAGATATCGTATTGACAATGGTCTCCTACTTAAGGATATGGCTGGTAAAGTTGGAGTTACATCAGCCTACTTGTCTGCTGTTGAAAATGGCAAGAAACGGCCAACCGAAGATTTAGTGGGTAAGATCATAAACGCTTATGATTTGGATTCGGAAAAGGCAATAGAGCTTAAGGAAGCTTATTTCCGGAGCGTAAACGAAATCTCAATTAGCACAGCAGGGTATTCGACCGAGCAAACAAATTTGGGACTTATCTTTGCACGGAAGATTGACTCGCTTACAAGTGATGAGATTAACAGTTTAATTAAAATTCTTGATAGTAAGAGGTGATCAGTATTGAGTCAATTCATCGCAAAACCGATGAGCACAGATGACATTTTACATTTGACCAACAGACTTCGCAGAAAACTCAACTTATACGATCGTACATATTTTCCGATTGTTGAGTTCATAGAAACTGTGTTGCCTGAAATAGACCCAAAATTTTCGTATTTATATGTTGCTAAAAATGAGATGCCCGATACATACGCATATTTTGATAACGTGGCAAACAGTATTGTCGTCCGTGAAGATGTTTATGATAGAGCGTTAAATGGTAGTGGACGTGACAGGTTTACGTTGGCACACGAGCTAGGGCATTATGTTCTTCATAGTTCAGGTGTGCAGTTGTGTAGGAGTGACGGCGGACGTGTTGTTACATATTGTGATCCAGAATGGCAGGCTAACACATTTGCAAGCAAATTGCTTATGCCGGATCATCTGATATACACGCTGACACCGTCAGAAATTTCAAAAGAATTTGGCACGTCTTATCAGGCAGCAGAAATTGCTCTATATAAAGCAAAAAAAGCCAAGCTCGCAACTTGACTTTTCATACCACTTGCTATCGAAACTGTGTTTGTCAGCAATGTATTCTCAACAATTACATTATATCATAGTTCTTTCGAGTTTGCAAGGGGTTTTATAAACTTTTTTTGCAAAGGGGGAATGTCTATGTACATTTTCACGGCGTATATTACGTCGAAAGATGGACGCAGACTCTATGCTAAACAGTATGGCATGAAGGCGTTCCGTATCTGGATTGATGACGATAGGGTAAAAAAATAAGATAGACAGTGTGTGTGCTGACAACATACTTCTGCAACAATTAAAACAGCCGTCTCGGAGTGATCTGAGGCGGCTGATTTTGCGTACACGAATTATACACGATAAAGCTGAATTGTAAATATATGCTTGTGAAATGTGGAACAAATGAAACGGCTTAAATGACGTAAATGCGTGGTTTACAAGCAATTTTATAAAGCAGTAAAAAGTGGTGTGAAGTGGTATATTTAATCTCTCCATCTCCGCCAGCAGGAGCTTGCTCCTGCACCCGATCCGCTATCATTTATGGTAGCGGATTTTTTCGCTCCCGCCCATAGGTATGATACGCTGGGAGGGGTTTGATGCTCGCCGTGACGGGCATTTCCCGTCATGGCTTTTTTTGTTATCAAACTTCAGTCCCGCTCAATAAGTTTGTTTGTAAACTTTACAATGTAGGGGGCGTGCCCCTGCACCTAATTCCGCCTTACTGTGGTAGGGCGGATTTTTTTGTTGCCACACAAAATCTTGCATTTCCACCCGAACTGTGTTATAATCCTATATATCAAACATCATAACACGGAGGTCTATCATGTACGAAAATTTTAAATATCTCGACGCTGTTGCACAAAAAGAGATAACCAACGGTGTTTTCTCAGGCTCAGTTCTCAGCGTTATCCATAAAGGCGAAACTGTCTATCTCAAAAGCTTTGGTCTTGCTGACAAGGAGAAAAATATCCCTATGAAAACTGACAGCATTTTCAGACTCTTTTCTATGTCAAAGCCTGTCACAGCCGCTGCCGCAATGATACTTATCGAGCGTGGTCTGCTCGACACTCGTCACCTGCTCAAGTGGTTTATCCCTGAGTTCTCCGACCCTGTGGTTCTTGATGAGAACGGTGAGCGTCCTGCTGACAGAGATATAACCATAGGCGACCTGCTCACCATGACTTCCGGTATCCCTTATCCTGACGGCACTCCCGCAGGTCAGAAAATGGGTGCGCTTTGGGGCGAGCAGTCTGAAAAATATCTCAAGGGCGAAAAGCTTCTGGATACTGTGAGCTTCGCAAAGGAAATGGGCAAGCGTCCTCTTATGTTCACCCCTGGTGAAAAGTGGATGTACGGTGCATCTGCCGACATCATGGGTGCTGTTATCGAGGTGGTTTCTGGCATGAAGTTCGGAGATTTTCTTAGAAAAGAGATCTTTGAACCCCTCGGTATGAACGATACAGGCTTCTATATCCCAGCGGAAAAGTACAGCCGACTTGCCCAGTGTTATGAATATAAAAATGGCGGAAACGAGCCTTTCACTCATTTTCACCTTTGCCTTACTGATTACACTGTACCTCCTGCCTTTGAGTCGGGCGGAGCAGGTCTTGTTTCCACTGTAGAGGACTATGCAAAGTTTGCCAAAATGCTTATGAACAAGGGCGAGCTTGACGGCGTGAGGATACTCGGCAGAAACACGGTCGATTTCATGACAAGAAATGGTCTTACACCTGAACAGCGTAAGACCCTTAACTGGGACAGCACAAAGGGTCACGGCTACGGTAACTTCATGCGTATCCTTGACGACCCTTCCACCGCAGGACTTATCCAGTCAGAAGGCTCTTTCGGCTGGGACGGCTGGATGGGCTGTTATTTTAGCCTTGACCCAAAAGAACAGCTCTGCATACTATATTTTATCCAGCAGACAGGCGCAGGCACTACCGATTCTGCAAGGCGTTTGCAGAACATCGCATGGGGTGCAGTAAAATAAGCAGAGGAGGTCTGAGATTTGAAATTACAGGAAGGCAGATTTATACAAGGGCTTAGAAATATGTTCAGCCTGCGCTGGGATATGGCTGACCCTGATGAGATACATAATACGATAATATCTGGCGCAAAGCTTCAGGGTACTAATATGTGTATCCTTATGCTTGCCATACTTATAGCTTCCATAGGTCTGAATATGAACTCCACCGCCGTTATAATCGGTGCTATGCTCATCTCACCTCTTATGGGCGGTATAACAGCCATAGGCTACGGAATCGCCACCAATGACCTGACTCTTTCAAAGGGTGCGGCAATAAGACTTGGCATACAGGTGGTCATTTGCCTTATCACCTCGACTATTTACTTTACTATCTCACCTATCACCACAGCCTCCTCCGAGCTTCTCGCCCGAACCACACCTACAGCTTGGGACGTTCTTATTGCCCTTTTCGGCGGACTTGCCGGCATAATAGGTCAGACCCGTAAGGAGAAAAGCAACGTTATCCCAGGCGTGGCTATCGCAACAGCACTCATGCCGCCGCTTTGTACCGCAGGCTATGGACTGGCAAGACACCGCCTTGACTATTTCGGCGGAGCATTGTATCTCTTTTTCATAAACAGCTTTTTCATCTGCCTTGCAGCTATCGTTGTGCTGAAGCTTTTAAGGCTGCCTCACGGCAACGATATTTCCCCGAAGGCTTTGAAAAAGATACACAGAAATATCGCTTTTATCACAGTTATTACCATGCTGCCTAGTATTTATCTTGGCTATGATATTGTGAAAAAGACAATGGATAACAGCAGTGCAGAGAAGTTTATCACCGAGAATTTTGACTTTGACGGCACTCAGATAGTGCAGAAAACTATAGATACCGATAAACGTATGATAGAAGTGGCACTTCTTGGCAAGAAGATAAGCAGCAGCGATACAAAGGCGCTTCAAAGCGAGCTGAAAGCTTTCGGATTGGGAGATTATAAGCTTGTGATAACACAGACCGAGGTGGAAAGCGGTGTTACCGCTGACGAGGTAGAAAAGATGCTTGAAAAGAATGCCGACGATGAGGAAACACAGAACAAAGTGGCACAGGTGCTTGCGCAGAAAGAAAACGACGACCTTAAAGCCGAGAATGAAAATCTGAAAGCACAGCTTGACAGCTATCAGAGCTATGATATAGACATGAGCGATATCGCCGAGGAGCTTGCTATCGTTTATCCAAACATAACAGGTGCGGCAGGCGGTCACATGAGCAGCCATTCAGTAGGCTCGCCCACAACAGTTAATGGCGTAACAGTGGTGCTATATGAGAACAAGGCTCTTACCGATGAACAGCTCAAAACGGTCACAGAGCTTCTGAAAAAACGTCTTGACGTGTCAAACGTCACAGTTATCCAGCAGGTGGAGAAGCAGAAAGATACCACTTCAAAGGCTGAAAGCACCGATAAAAAGAAAAAGAATTGAAAAAATTCTGAAAACCCCTTGCAATCTGAGAAGATGTGTGCTATAATATATTAAAATGTATAATTATGTTTTGGAGGAACAAAAATGAGCGTAATTGAGATCGTTGCAGGCGGACTGCTGATCGTAGCCAGCCTCGTTATCATACTTGTAGTTCTTGCGCAGGACACCAAAGAGCAGGGTCTTACATCTGCTATCGGCGGTGGATATAACGATTCTTTCTATGGAAAGAACGGTTCAAACACCAAGGACGCTAAGCTTAACAGACTGACAAGGATAAGTGCGATACTGATATTCGTGATAACTCTTGCTGTAAATATCATTTATCAGATCAAGAAATAATTGCCCGCCCTGCTCCGTGCAGGGCTTTTTCTTTTGGAAAGTAAAGTAACAGTAAAAAGAAAGGAAATTTATGAAGTTAGATTACAGAAAAATAATATACTCAAAATTGAAAAAAGCAGGCAAAAAGCCACTGACTTTTAAAGAACTGCTGAGATCATGCAGAGGGAAGGGCTTTGAGTTTGAAAAATTCACAAAAGTCGTTGACAAAATGAAGAAAAACGGCGAAATAATGGAAGATAAATTCGGCATAAGGCTCGTTGACCCTAAGAAGTTCGTCAAGTGCGAGGTGGTAAGGCTCAATAAGACCTACGGCTTTGTGAAAAATCTTGACACTGACGAGGAAATTTTTGTTGTGGGCAAGTACCTCAAAGGCGCAATGCCACACGATATCGTCCTTGTGAGAACCTTCAAGGGCGAGGGGGCTTGCACCGAGGGCGAGGTCATGAGCATTGTGGAGGAGAATTTTGCTAAGTTTACGGGCGAACTTGTGAGCGAGTTCGGTGTGCTGAAAATCGTTCCTGATATGCTGTCAAAATATGCAATGACCTTTGAAAACCCTATGAGGCTTGAGCTTCACGAGGGTGATAAGGTGGTGGCGCAGGTCACAAAGCGTGGAAACAGGCACTCTGAACACGTCTGCGAGATAGTTTCAAGCTATGGAAGCTCCATGAAAGCCTCCGCCTGCGCAATGAGCGTCCTTGAGGTCAATGGTCTGACACCTGTTTTTCCTGGCGAGGTCATCTATGAAGCTAGGGAAGTGTCCGATTATTCAAGGATAAAAGAGGAGATACCCAACCGCCTTGACCTTCGTGACAAGCCGATATTCACCATTGACGGCGCAGATACAAAAGATATCGACGATGCAATTTCTGTTGAACGAACCAAAACAGGTTATCTTCTTGGCGTTCACATTGCCGACGTTTCCCACTATGTTCAGCCTAAGTCACAGCTAGATAACGAAGCTTTCAAACGTGGCACAAGCGTTTATTACGCAAACCGAGTTATACCAATGCTCCCGAAAGAGCTTTCAAATGGTATCTGCTCCCTTAATCCGCAGGAGGACAGACTTGCGTTCTCATGTCTTTGTGAACTTGACAAGCAGGGCAATATCACCGACTATAAGTTTGCAAAAACTGTTATCCGCTCCCGTGTAAAGGGCGTTTATTCCGAGATAAATTCACTTTTGGCAGGCAGTGACGATGCTGAACTTAAAGAAAAATATGCCGATGTTTCAGGTCAGCTTCCTATTATAAAGGAGCTTGCGGATATTTTGTATAAAAACAAGAAAAACCGTGGCTGTCCTGAGCTTGAAACCTCTGAAAGCAAGCTTATCATCAATGACGAGGATATCTGCGTGGGAGTTGAGAGGCGTACCCGTGGAAGAAGCGAGGAGATAATAGAGGACTTCATGCTTGTTGCAAACGAGTGTGCCGCAAGATTTGGCATGGATAATAACCTGCCGTTCGTTTATCGTATCCACGAAGAGCCGTCAGACGAAAAGCTTGAATCCCTGAGAGAAGCGCTTGTCAAGCTCAACGTCCAGTATAAGCTTGGAGAAAAGGCTTGCCCTGGGGATATGTCGGAGATACTAAAAGCCGCAAAGGGTACTGATATCGACCTTATCATGAACAATATCGTTCTGAGGAGTATGTCAAAGGCAAGATATTCCACTGAGCCTGTGGGTCACTTCGGACTTGCGCTGGAGGATTACGCCCACTTCACCTCGCCTATCAGACGTTACCCTGACCTGACTATCCATAGAATAATGTCAGCTTTTCTCAGTGGCAGCAGTGCAGAGGAGTGCGCCACAAAGTTCAACAAGTTCGTTTACGCCTCAGCCGACCAGTCCACAAAGACGGAGCTTACAGCAATGCAGGTGGAGCGAAGCTGTGAGGATTGCTACAAGGCCGAGTATATGAACGCTCATATCGGCGAGGAGTTTCAGGGAACAGTGGTTTCAGCTGTTGAGTTCGGTCTTTTTATCGCACTTCCTGACACCTGCGAGGGACTTCTTCACACTGACAATATGCCTGACGGTGAGTATGTCTGCGACGATATGGTGAGCCTGAAAAACCTTACAAACGGAATGGAATATCGTGTGGGCGACCCTATCAGAGTGAAGGTGATAAACGCAAATGTAAACTCCGGCAAGATAGATTTTGCACTTGCTGACGAGGACTAAATTAGAAATCAAAAGGACGGCGAAGAAAAGCCGTCCTTTTTTGTGTGTTAAAAAAAAATGTAGGGGCTGGCGCCCTCGGCAGCCCGCTTTTCTCACACGTCACTATTTATGTTGATTTTCACATTGTATAAACATCGCTCGAACCATGTAGGGGACGACGCCATCGGTATCCCGTTCCTTTCGCTCATCTTGTGGTCTTACAAATTTATCGTTTCATGAATTGCGTATATGTACAAAAAATCGGACAGTCGCACCAAGCAACTGTCCGATAATTTTTTTGTATTAATAAATTACTTTGAAAGACCCCAGATATCTCTAGCGTAGTCCTCAACAGAACGGTCTGCGGAGAAAATGCCTGCACCTGCAATATTTGCAAGGCTCATCTTCTGCCACTTTGTCTGATCCTTGTAGCACTCAGAAGCGTAAGCCTGTGCCTTCTGGTAGGAATCGAAGTCCTTGAGAGCCATGTATGGGTCAGAGTTCTTCAGGCTGTCAGCGATCTCGTTGAACTGCTGTCCGTTGATGCCGTACTGAAGTGTGTCGATAGCCTGCTTAACAACTGCGTTGGAGTTGTAGATGTCCATAGGCTTGTAGCCTGACTTGCAAGCGTTTACCTCGTCAACGTTCATACCGAAGATGATGATGTTGTCGTCGCCTACCTGCTCGTGTATCTCAACGTTTGCTCCGTCAAGAGTACCCAGTGTGATAGCACCGTTTATCATAAGCTTCATGTTACCTGTACCTGAAGCCTCAGTACCAGCAAGTGAGATCTGCTCAGAGATGTTTGCCGCTGGCATGAGTATCTCAGAAAGTGATACGTTGTAGTCCTCAAGGAAGATAACGTTGAGCTTCTCGTTGAGCTTCTTGTCCTTTTTCAGCTCCTGAGAAATGTTCCAGATAAGCTTGATGATCTGCTTTGCCATGTAGTAGCCAGGAGCAGCCTTTGCAGCAAAGATATATGTCTTTGGTACAAAATCGGCGTTTGGATTAGCCTTGAGGTAATTGTACTGTGCAATGATGTTCAAAGCGTTGAGCTGCTGTCTCTTGTATTCGTGAAGTCTCTTTACCTGAACGTCAAAGATAGAGTCAGTGTTGAGAACAACGCCATACTGATTCTTTACATACTTTGCAAAACTCTTCTTGTTGTCAAGCTTGATCTTTGCAAGTCTGTCAAGAACGTCCTTGTCGTCCTTGAATACAGCAAGCTTTGAAAGCTCAGCGGCATTCTTGAGGAAGCCGTCGCCTATCTTCTCGCAAAGAAGATCTGTCAGACCCTCGTTAGACTGATAAAGCCATCTTCTGTACGCGATACCGTTTGTAACGTTCTTGAACTTTGTTGGTGTGTCAAGATACTCGTCCTTGAATGTTTCCTTCTTGATGATCTCAGAGTGTATCTTTGCAACGCCGTTTACGCTGTGGCAAGCGTGTACGCAAAGTGTAGCCATTTTCACCTTATTGTCCTCAACGATAGACATATGTGAAACCTTAGCCTGATCCTTGTATCTCTCCCAAAGATCCTTGCAGTAACGCTCGTTTATCTCGATGATGATAGAGAAGATTCTAGGGCAAACGCTCTTGAGGAGGTTGCAGTCCCACTTCTCCAAAGCCTCAGGCATTACAGTGTGGTTTGTGTATGCAAATGTGTTTGTAACGATGTGCCAAGCCTTGTCCCATGAATAGCCGCAATCATCAAGAAGAACTCTCATAAGCTCTGGGATAGCAAGTGTCGGGTGAGTATCGTTGATGTGGATAGCTACCTTTTCATGGAGGTTGTCAAGTGTGCCGTAAACGCTCATGTGCTGGTTTACGATATCGCCGATAGAAGCAGCGCAAAGGAAATACTGCTGTCTAAGTCTGAGTGACTTGCCCTCTGCGTGGTTGTCGTTAGGATAAAGCACCTTTGTGATAGCCTGTGAAATAATGTTCTTGCTAAGAGCCTTCTGATAGTCGCCCTGATTGAACATTGACATATCAAAGTCAGCCATTTCAGCTTTCCAAAGTCTGAGCTTTGAAACTGCCTCGCTGTTGTAGCCTGATACGAACAGATCGTATGGAACAGCCATAACTGATGTGTAGTTCTCGTGAGTTACGCAGTGATACTGATTGTCCCAGTATTCCTTAAGCTCGCCGTCAAAACGAACCTCGACAGCCTTTGACGGAACAGGAACGAGCCATACAGAGCTGCCCGGGAGCCAGTTGTCAGGAAGCTCGGTCTGCCAGCCGTCCTCCAGCTTCTGCTTGAAGATACCGTATTCATAGCAGATAGAATAGCCTGTAGCATGATAGCCGTCGGCAGCAAGAGCGTCAAGATAGCAGGCAGCAAGTCTTCCAAGACCGCCGTTGCCAAGACCTGCGTCAGGCTCGCACTCGTATATGCCGTTTATAGAAATGCCCATATCCTTAAGGACCTTTGTAGCCTGCTTCTGCATTTCAAGGTTATAAAGAGAAGTCTTAAGGCTTCTTCCCATAAGAAATTCCATTGAAAGATAGTAGACCTTCTTCTTGCCCTCAGACTGAGTTTTAACAGTGAACTTTCTTCTCTTAGCTTTAAGAATGCCTACAACGATCTTAGAAAGAGCCTCGTATACCTGCTGATCGGAAGCGTCCTCAGGTGTTGTCTGGAAATCGTTGTGAAGAACGTCAAGAAGCTTTTCTTTAAGTTCCTGCGTGGAAATTGTTTTTTCTACAGCACTATTTGCCATAAATCTTTACCTCCTATATACTTTCAAGTCGAGCTTTGCGCTCTGCACCTTTATTACTGTATTGGCGAAAACGTTTGAGAAATAAGGATAGTTTTCACACATTTGGGGAATAACACGCCCCTGCTCCTGATAATTATACCACAAGCCGACAATTTTTGCAAGAAAAAATGCCAAACGCCCCTAAAATTTAAACACTTTCTACATAGGGCAGGCGTATGATTTGTAGAAATCATAGACGCCGATATGCTATTTTTGCAATAGTTGTCATATTATGTTTGGAATATAATACAGGATATTGCATTTGCCTAATTTTATTATATGGTATAGTTGCATAATTGTCAAGGCGTTCAATTGTATAAAATGCTGATTTTGGAAGAATGAACAGCAAAAGGGGGCAGTAGGGGCAGTAGTTTTTATATAATCACAAGAATATGAATTTGCTAGGTGGGCATATAGGCCATACGATATGTGTTCAGAAAAAAGTGTACTTACGTTATTTGTAGCAAAAGGCTCAATTTCTATGATTCAGAAATTGAGCCTTTTTATATATTCGTTCGTTTTGATATAATATCTATTCTTCTTCTATCTTTTCTTCAGCCTTTGCAAGCTGTTTCTTGTCATACACGCTCTTTGCTACCTGAATACCGAACACGATCGCCGCACCGATGATAAAAAATACGATGCTGAATGTGCCGAAGGACATAGGGTCTTTAGGCTCTTTAAGCGTTGTAGGACCTATAACTATGGCGTACAGTGAGCCTATCATCATGCCGATAACGCAGTAGATAGTCTGGCTTCTGAACTTTTCAAGAGCCTTTTTGATAAGCCTGAGAGTAATGAAAACGCCGAGGATAATGCCGATACCCAAAGAGCAGAGAAGTCCGAAATACTCGAAATTCAGATGAAGAAACTCTTTTATTCCCGTGATAACAGGCATATAAAGACCGAATGTGAGAAGTATGGTGGAGCCTGAAATGCCAGGAAGCACCATTGCAGATATTGCGCACATTCCTGCAAGAACAACGAATATCACTGTGCCTATATTCATGTGAGAAACGTCAGCACCGCTGCCGGAGGGATTTATAAGGGATATTCCCACAACGATAGCAACGCCGATAACAGCCCATACGATGTTGTAATATTTGCCCTTAATGCTCTCTTTTTCTTCCATTATCATGACCGGTATCGCCAGAATGATAAAGCCCAGAAACAGCGAGCTTACCTTGTAGATGCCGCTTTCAAACACGTTGGCAAGAACGCTTACTGCGAGAAGCATACCGATCACCCAGCCAATGCCAAGCTTTATAAGAAAGAAAAATGCTTTTTTACGCTTTGCATTGTCACGTCCCATAATGTCGTTAAGGGAATTTATGAAGCTGTCATAAAAGCCCAGCAGGAACGCTATAGTTCCTCCCGAAACTCCCGGGACGCTGTCCGCAAGAGCCATGCAAAAGCCTCTGAGTGCGTTTATTATCATACTTGTTTCTATGCCTTAAAAGGCATATCCTCCTTCCGTGGTGTTGTCTGCTTTCGTATCAGCAGACTTTTCTTTTGTTCTGATGTAAGCTTTTTCTACCTGTGTCATCAGCTTTCCAAGCTGTGCTTCCTGCTTATCGTCACTAACGAGCGCCGCACTTTTTTCAGCCGAAGCCTTTGCCGATCTCACATCACCCTGAGCGAGAAAACACTCGCCCTTGTAAAGCTCACAGTTGCACCGAAGCGTCTTGTCAGCGTCACGGCTTTTCTCTGCGCTGTCAAAAAACTTCACCGCCGCTTCAAAGCGTTCGTTGAAATATTCCAGCAGACCAAGTGTGAAAAGCATTTGCCCATTGCGTTTATCGAGAAGACCACGCTTGAAGTAATGCTCTGCCGAAACAAATATCTCGTTTGCCTGAGAAATATCTCCTGACATGAGCCTGCCGTAAAGAAGCAGTTCAAAATACTTGTTCTGATCTGAGGGGGTAAGCTTATCAAAAGCTATACGGTCAAGTGTGAGAAAACAGTTTTCAAAGCGTTTTTCTGAAATGTAAACAGCGGCAAGCTTCAAAAGCCCGTGGCCCTTATCTTTGTTCTGCCTGAGAAGATATTTTTCAAGAAGCTCAAAATATTCGTCACAGCCGCCCTTTTTAGCGTAGAGCCTTTCGAGCTTTTTTATTTTGAAGACCCATATGAAAAGCCCTGCAAGCTCGACGATGCACAGGAATATAAGACAAAGAGGAAGCGCTCTCATAAAAACGTTTATGCAAAACTGCGCTCCATAGCGACAGCCCTTTGAAAGCCATGCAATGCACATCACAGCATAACTCAGCACCAGGCTCAATGCGGCAATGAGCCACAAGGTCCTTATAACGCCTTTATGCACCTTGCTCACCTCTTTGTAAATCATATCACATATAAGTAAAAATCAAATGTTGTCTGTGTAAAGAATGGGTAAAAATGTATAAACTGTTCAAAAGTTTTTAAATTTAATCTATTGCCGTCTACTGCATATCCTTATTTCTGTTTTTGAGAAGCTTCTGTCTTTTGCGTTCGTGTCTATCCATAACTATCTTTTCGCAGAAGTCTACGACTTTCTTCATGAAAGGCTTGAAAATGTAGAAAAATTCGCCCTCATAGGTAACGACCTCGCCGTTAAAGCCCTTTTTGAACTTGTATACGCCGTAGTTAGGGTTTGTTTCATCGTTGTAGAATGGTATGCCCTGAAAATCATAGATATAGTTTTTGCCCTCCAAAGCCCAGTTTATCATCGTCCACTGCATGAGATAGTTAGGGTAGAGGTTTCTGTGGTGGTTTGCGGAAGCACCATAAACATAGCAGGTCTTGCCTGCATACTGTGTTGTTACTGCACCTGACAACGGTATCTGCTTGCCGTCCTCGTCAACATAGCACATGAAAAGTCGGCAGTGTTCAGGACCAAGACCATTGAGCATTTTTACAAAATACTCCTTTGAACGGATAGAGAAGCCATCTCTGATACCTGTTGCCTGCATGAGAGGGTAGAAATCGTCAAGAGCCTCAGTGCCGCAAGCCTTGCAGTAAACGCCCTTTCTAGGGGCTTTTCTGATACGGTTTCTCCAGTCAGGCTTGAAAGTCGCCATGACCTCGTCAGGGGTCTTGCCCTCGATATTTCTGAGCATATAGTTATTACGAGCCTGAATAGTGGTCAGCTCAGCCGCCTTGTGTATGTGCTTGAAGCCCATGTCCTCGATAAGCTTTGTACACTTGTCGTCGCCCTCCTCGAAACAAGGGTCCCACATAAACTGGTAGCATTTGTATTTCTTTGCAAGCACCTTTACGCCTTCAAAAAGGTCGGTCATGACCTCTTTATCAGACCAGTCGCAAACAGGGCCATGAGGGGCATACATAAAAGTAACACCGAAAATAGGCACTTTTTTGATTATGATAAGGCAAGTTCCACGGATATTGCCGTCAGCGTCACGGGAGATAACAGCGTCCCAGCCCCAGTTGTCCTTTACCTTCGGCCATTTGAGGGACTGCATGAAATTGCCGTATTTGCTGGTGCTTGCGAACTGTTCATATTCTGCAAGGAGTTTTTCATCGGACTTATTGATTATTTCCATTTTATAAAGATCCTCTCTGTAAGAATTTTTCTGTTATTATGCACTATTTCATTTATTATACTACATATTACGGGAAAAATCAAGGGGGGAGGGGAGTTTAAGTGAGGAGTGAGGAGTGAGGAATTAGGGGTGAGGAGTGAGGAATGAGGAGTGAGGAATGAGGAATGAGCAAAGCTGCCCCCAAGCACCGAGCGAAGCAAGAGATAAAGCGCACGCTCAAGCCCGGCGCTAGAGGGCTTGTGGGGTCTAGGGGCAAAGCCCCTAGCGGAGTTTGAGGCAGAGCCTCATTCGGCGATAGCCGACAAGGTGCAGATTTAATGAGAAAAAGCATACAAAAGTTGTGCTTCTTATCAAAAGTAATAACGGAGCAAAAAATCTGCACCGCCTATCCTATCCCCAATTACAACGTAAATCCGCAAAGAGCAAAGCGATTTTGCGGCGTGATGAAGTCGGGGTAGAATTGTAGTGGACGGCGCCCTCGACGTCCCGTTTCGGGGAACTGCAAGGTTTGAATTTATCACAATGTTGTGTAGACTTGTCGTGTGAAGAATATTGCGCTGCTCCCCTGAAGATGTGATTGGATAGTTTTCAGTTCTATCCAACAATGATATAATCGTGGGCTTGTTTCTTCGACGGGCGAACACTGTTCGCCCCTACTGCCGTTTGTGGGGGTATCAGGGGGTGTGTGATAATTGCAATGTGTAGTATTCTATACGAATTCAAAAAGCGGTGAAAAAGTGTTTTATACCACAATGTATGGCGTAAAATGCCCGTCACGGCGAGTGACAGTACAAAAAAACGGACAGCATAACGCTGTCCGTTTCAATTCTATCTCTTATTTGTCATCATGCGGCTCGGTGATAAGATCAAGATTGATCTCGTATTTGGAGTCGAGAGAGTTCTGTAAAGGTGCGTCCTTTACATATTTGTTTACAAGCGCTGTACTCTTTTCTACCGCCTGAAGCGTTCCTGCACCTGCTACACAGCCGCCAGGACAAGCCATGCCCTCGAGAAGATAGCCGTCATATTTGCCCGCTTTCGCAAGTGTGAGAAGCTTGCGGCAGTCCTTAAGTCCCTGCGCTGATACTACCTTGACCTCACGCTCTGGGTCAAGCTTGTGGATAACGTCTGCTACTGCCTTTGCTACGCCGCCGCTTACTGCAAAGCCACGTCCGTCACCTGTACCCTCGCAAAGATCTACCTTTTCTTCATCTGTAATATCTTCAAATGTTACGCCCTTGGCATTGAACATTCCCATGAGTTCCTCAAAGGTAAGCACAAAGTCTACGTCGCTGCGGATAGTACGTCTTGAAGCTTCAAGCTTCTTTGCCGCACATGGTCCGATAAATGCGATACAAGCGTCAGGATCGTCCTTTTTGAGCATTCTCGCTGTAAGTACCATTGGTGTCAGTGCCATTGAAATGTATGGGGCAAGGGTAGGGAAAAGCTTCTTCGCCATTACTGACCATGCAGGACAACATGATGTCGCCATGAATGGCTGATGTTCAGGAACTTCTCTCATGAAGTCCTTTGCTTCCTCGATGGAACAAAGGTCTGCACCTATTGCTACCTCGACCACGTCTGCAAAGCCAAGCTTCTTCATTGCCGCTGTGAGCTTTTCAGGGCTTGCCTTTGGTCCGAACTGACCTACAAATGCAGGTGCTACGATAGCGATGACCTTCTTCTTTTTCTTCATTGCTGTTATAAGCTGGAATATCTGTCCCTTGTCTACGATAGCGCCAAATGGACAGTTTACAAGACACATTCCGCAGGATACGCACTTGTCATAATCTATTTTTGCCTTGCCCTCTTCGTCTGAGCCGATAGCGTCCATGCCGCAGGCTCTTGCGCATGGTCTTTCCATTTTGTTTATTGCATTGTATGGACAGACACTCTGACATCTGCCGCACTTTATACACTTAGACTGATCTATTACTGACTTGCCATGCTTGATAGTGATCGCACCCTTTGGACAGACTTCCTGACATGGGTGTGCAAGACAGCCCTGACAGCAGTCGGTAACATGATAATGAGTTTCAGGACAGCCGTTGCAGGCAAACTTGATTATGTTTACAAGCGGTGGATCGTAATACTTTTCTGCGATCGCACTTTCTTCAATGCCGTCAGCCACAGATTTATGCTCCTCGATCGGTCTTAGGGGCAGACCGATAGCAAGACGGAGCCTTTCTTCAACGATAGCTCTTTCAAGGAAGATAGACTCACGGTAAACAGCCTTGCTTCCCGGTACTATCTTATAAGGAAGCTCTGCGATCTTTTCGGCATAATCGCCCTCTTCATAGGCAAGTCTTGCCACCTCTGTAAAGACTTTTCGTCTGATATCTGTTACTGAGGAATAGATACCTCTCATTTTCATATTTTTACCTCCTGCGTTGTTCTTCAAATTTGTGTCATACACTTACTATTGTACTATTTTTTCGGCTTTTGTCAAGTAATATATACTTTTTTTCATAAGGTATATTGAAAGTTTCGTATGACTTACATATTTGTCTGAAATAAGGTGCAGTAATGGTACTAAACGTCCTAAAAATAAAAGTATTTCTTTTTTACCAATAGTTTTTCTGTTCATGAAAGTATGTGGCTTTTGCACAGTTTTGGGCAGGACGATTTATGCAAACAAATGATAAATGATTTAATTTGGCAACATTTCTGCAATTGTTGCATTTTTTATGCAACAAAATGGGCATTTTTCGGGATAAGTGAGAGATGTTTTTTGAGAGCCGTTAAGATACGGCAGATATTTCTCTACAATATCTAATTTAAGGAGGAACGATATGGCAGGCGAACAGAAAAGATTTGCGAGATTTTTCTTCTATCTGAGAAATCTTCGTGAAGCGGCTTTGCACACCGGTGCAAGGGCGGAGGAGGCTGAGGACAGGGGGCTTGAGCTTCTGCACTCGGCAGAAACGGAGGCGGAGCTTAAAAAGCTGGAGGAGGCTGACAGCGACACCCTTTCTTATGTGAAGCGAGGGCTGAACAGGATAGCTTTCGGGGCGGTAAATGACGCTGTAAAGCTTGTTTTTGACGCTGAGAACATGACGGCAAGGGACATCATGGGCATGGATCTTTTCAATGTGAGTGAGATAAAGATCAGCGGAAAGAACGTTTTGGAGATCAAGTTTTTTGACAGGCAGAAAGCCTTGGAAAAGCTTGGGGAGCTTGCGCCTCAGCTTGACGGCGGCGGTGAGTCTAAGCGACTTATCGAGAGCATTTACGGCAGGGACGGTGATAGCTTGTGAAAATAACAAGGCTGTCGGAAAATCAGAGGTTTGTTTTCAGATGGTGGACGGCACGGGAGCTTAGTGATTACGACGGGATAATCTGTGACGGTGCGGTCAGATCGGGCAAGACTTTTTGTTTGTCGGCGTCTTTTATGACATGGGCGATGACTAATTTTGACGAGTGCATTTTTGGGCTATGCTCAAAAACTATCGTGTCGCTGAAAAGGAATATCCTGCCTGCGCTCAGGGGGTATATGAAAGCCATGGGCATGACGGCTGTGGAGGTCACGTCAAAGAACTATATGGACGTTAGCTTTTGCGGCAGGAAAAACAGGTTTTACTATTTTGGCGGCAGGGACGAAGGCTCGCCCTCACTTATTCAGGGCGTGACCCTTGCGGGGGTGCTTCTTGACGAGGCGGCACTTATGCCCAGAAGCTTTATAGAGCAGGCTGTGGCAAGGTGTTCGGTGGCGGGGAGCAAGCTGTGGTTCAACTGCAATCCTGATAATCCTTACCACTGGTTCAAGAAAGAGTGGATTGACAAGGCGGAGGAAAAACGGCTTATCTACAGACATTTTGTGCTGGAGGACAATCCGACCCTTGACCGGGCGGTGATAGAACGTTATCACAGGATATATACGGGGACGTTTTACGAGCGTTTTGTTCTTGGCAAATGGACGGCGGCAGAGGGGCTTGTTTACCCTATGTTCGACGAGGAGAAAAACGTCTTTGAGGGGGATATACAGTGCGAGCGGTATGTTATAAGCTGTGATTATGGCACTGTAAATCCTTCAAGCTTCGGGCTTTGGGGCGAGAGTGGTGGAGTATGGTACAGGCTCAGAGAGTATTACTATGATTCTCGCCGTGAAGGTATGCAGAAAACTGACGAGGAGCATTACAAGGGGCTTGAAGAGCTTGCCGACGGGCTTTGCATCGAAAAGGTCATATGCGACCCCTCGGCGGCTTCGTTCATACAGTGCATACGCAGGCATGGAAAATTCACTGTCCAGCCTGCAAAGAACGACGTTGTTTCGGGTATCAGGCTTGTGTCGGACTGCATAAAGGACGGCAGGATAAGGATAAACCGCAGGTGTCGTGATACGCTTCGTGAGATAAATCTTTACCGCTGGGACGAAAAGGCAGGAAAGGACGCACCTGTGAAAGAGAACGATCACGCCATGGACGATATGAGATACTTTGCAGCAGAATGTCTGGGACGTGAAAAGGACGACTTTTTTGTACTGACAGTTGAGCATTAGTACAAAAAAAGTGTACAGAAAGAAAGGAGAGAAAATGAGTATTTTCAGAAAGAAGGTCCGTGAATTTGTGCCGAACACGGCAGGCTCTGACAGAGAGTCGGGGTTTCATTACAGGCTTGCGCCTGAGGGGGGTTTTCAGCAGGAGCTTTATGACGCACTGAGGGCGAACGTTCCTGTTATCGACGCTTGCTTCGGCAAGATAATAAGGCTCACAGGGGGCTTTAAGGTCACGGCTTGTGACGAGAGGGCGCAGGTGGAGCTTGACAGGTTTTGCAGAGAGGTTTCCGTGGGGGTGTCGGGAAAGTCAATTTACACTTTTGCGGATATGTATCTGGATTCACTGCTTACATATGGCAAGGCGATAGGCAGGATATATGCAGATTACAGGACTGGAAAGGTAAAGGGGATATATGTTGGCGACCCGACTTTGTACAGAGTGCGTGAGGGCAGGAACGCTTTTGAAAAACGTATTTTTTACATGGGAAGCGGTGAGGAGATACCGGTAAGAAGTCCTGAAAAACTGCTTTACACGGCGCTCAATCCTAGTCCTAAGCACCCTGACGGAGTGTCCATACTCCGTGGATTGCCTGCGCTGAGCGAGATACTTATGCGAATTTACGAGTGCATGGGGCAGAACTTCGACAGGGTAGGAAATGTGCGCTATGCGGTGACTTATCACCCTGAGGGGGAGAGCGACAGGGCGAGAGCCAAGGAACGTGCAGAGCAGATAGCTCAGGAATGGAGCAGAGGCATGAGAGCCTCACGAAATGGCTCGGTGCAGGATTTTGTGGCTGTGGGTGATGTGGACATAAAGGTCATTGGCGCTGACAATCAGATGATAGACACGGAGATACCTGTCAGACAGCTTATGGAACAGCTTGTAGCGAAGCTTTCAATACCACCGTTTTTGCTTGGGCTGAACTGGTCAACCACTGAGCGAATGTCTGCACAGCAATCGGATATCCTCACAAGTGAGCTTGAATATTACCGCAGACTGCTTGAACCTATACTCAGAGAGATATGCGAGGCGTTTTTAAGGCTTAACGGATATGCTTGTGGGGTGGAGATAGAGTGGGACAACATAAATCTTCAGGACGAGGAAGCGTTGGCGAAGTCAAGGCTTTACAATGCGCAGGCTAAGGCGGCGGAGCTTGAAAACGAAAGGGTAGAGAACGAGAGAAAAAAGGAGGAAATGCAATGAGCGAAACAGTATCAGGCGAGGAGCTTGAAAAGATAAACGGCTATGCGAGAGAGCCGCTCACGGAGGACAAGGTCTTTGTTTTCAGGGTGGCGCTTTGTGACAATGACATTGACAGAGATGGTGAAAAGTTTTCATCAGGCGCGTTGGAGAAGCTTGCGGAGCTTTTTAAGGGCAGAACGGGTATTTTCGACCATGACCCTAAAAGCTCAAAGCAGACTGCCAGAATATTTGACACTTGGGTGGAAACTCTGCCTGAGAAAACTACGACAGACGGAGAGGTCTACCGCAGGCTTATGGCAAAGGCTTACATGGTGCGAACTGCTTCTAACGGCGACCTTATAAGCGAGATCCAGGGCGGAATAAAGAAAGAGGTATCCGTTAGCTGCACCATGGGAAAGAAGCTTTGCTCTGTATGCGGAGCGGATATGTACAAGGGCGGCTGTGACCATGAAAAGGGCGGTGAATACGGCGGTAAGCTGTGTTATCACATTCTTGACGAGCCGCTTGACGCTTACGAGTGGTCGTTCGTGGCAGTGCCTGCACAGGTGAACGCAGGGGTAACGAAGCGTTTTGCCTTAAAGGAGAAGCAGGAAAGCACCGACAAGAGCTATGAGCTTGCCCTTGCGAGGGAAGCTTTTGAAAAGGACGTTTTAAGGCTCAGCTATTTCTGCAAGCCTTTTATGAGTGCAAAGCGTGTGAAAGAACTTGCGGAGCTTATGACAGTTACGGAGCTTATTGACTTCCGTGGCAGGCTTGAAAAGCAGGCAGCTGAGAATGAGGAAGTCTACAAAGCCGAAAGGGAGAGCTTTATCACGGGGGATTACAAGATGTAAGGGACAGATGTGAAAGGGGGCGATGACAATGTGGAGATAGGGGCTTAAATGCAGAGAATGTGATATCATCACTGTAGGGGCGGACAGTGTTCACCCGAAAAGACAAATGGTTTTCGATGATACGAAAATCAGTACAAAAAATCGGACAAATTTAATTATCGAAAAGGAGAAAATAATATGTACAACAATATCAAACTTGAAAAGGGACTTTATTCTATCACAGGCAAGACATTCACACAGGCGCTGGCTGAGCTTGATCCTGACGCAAACTATGAGAACACCGAGCTTAAAGGTCTTGACGCTTTTGAAAGACAGCTCAAGCGTTTTGACATCAAGGTAAAGGGTGCAAATTCTGACAGGGTGGAGAAATTCTTCATTTCCACTGAGTCGGCAGTGCTTTTCCCTGAGTACATAAGACGTACTGTCAAGCAGGGAATGGACGAGGCTTCTATCATGGGCAAGGTAGCGGCGGCTGTTTCATACACTGACGGAGTGGATTTCAGAGGTCTGAACGTTACAAAGTCGGGTTCAACTGACGTTGTGCCAGAGGGTGGAAATGTGCCTATGACAACTGTCAGACTTAGCACCAACAGTAAGACTCTCACAAAGTTTGCAAGACGTCTTAACTGTTCTTTTGAGTCTGTAAGGAAGCAGAAGCTTGAGGCTTTTGGCGTGGTGCTGAGAAACCTTGGAGCGACCATAAGCAGAGATGTGAACAGCTTTGCTATGACTGAGATAACAAGAGGTATTACAGCTCAGACACTTATTGGCAATGAGCTTACTTACGCTGATCTGGCGGCTTTTTGGGCTTCCATGGGCGAGTTTAACATGACGACCATGATCTGTACTCCTGACGTTATGGCTAAGATCCTTGCTATGGACGAGATGAAATACTGCATTGGCGACTATATGGCAGGCGGCACAGTTCAGACGCCATATGGTGTAACGCTTGTAAAATGCCCTCAGCTCACAGGCGGTATTGCGGTGGGCATCGACCAGAGCAGTGCTGTTGAAATGGTGCTTGGAGGAGATGTTATCGTGGACTACGATAAGCTTATTACTAATCAGTGCAACGAGATCGTTTGCTCAGTGCTTGCAGGTTTCTCTGTACTTACGAGCGGTGCAGTAAAGACGCTGAAAACTACAAAGTAAGCTGAGAGGATAATGAAAAAGGGACGGTGGGCGGGTATATTTTTTTGAAAGGAGCAGGAAAATGGTAATAAGCAAGGACAATGTAAAGAGCAATTTCATGGAGCTAAGCGGACTTGACAGCACATCGGCTGAGGTGTATGCAGGGCTTATAACGGTGTGTGCTGACGAAATGGAAAAGGCTGTTGACCAGTAGCGAATGGTCGCTGAGGGTGGGACGGCTATATGCGAATTTGCGGCGGCAGCGGAGGTCTTTTACAGATTTATTTGTCTGAAAGCCGCTGAATACAAGGTCATGTTTACGGTACAGGGCAAGGCGGTGGAGGCTTTTGACGAGGAGAACAGGATAAAGGCGGCAAGAGAGCTTCGTGACAGTGCAGTTTCAAGGGCGGAAAGATTTTTCTCAAAGGACGGCTTTGTATTCAATGCCGTTATCGCATATTAGGAAGGAGGACGAGCCATGACAGTCTGGACAGAAATGGCGGCAGAGATAAAAAAGATACTTGACGGAGCAGGCTTTACTGCAATGGGTGAATACACTTCGGCTGACAGTCTATTGCACAGTGGAGAAGCAATTGGCTTCTATGGACTTAAAGGCTATGATGTGGTCGATGAAGTCATTGGGCAGGGCGGCAAAAAGCTTTACACTGAGTATATATGTCATATCGACCTGCGGCTCATGGGCAAGGCAGGAAAATACGATGACATGGAGGAACTTCAGGAAAAGTGTGAAAGCGTTATGGCGGAGCTTGCAAAAAGCGAGGTTCTGAATGTAAAGAGCGCAAAGCTTGGAGGCGCAGTTCAGACATTGCCCCTTCACAGGCTCGAAAGGCAGGCAGAGCTTAGTATCGGCATTTGCAGTGAGGAGGATATAAGTGAGTAAGAAGGGTAAGATAAAGCTTGACATCGGCACACGGTCATTTTACATGGACGGAGTTAAGCGAAGCGGAGGTTACATTCAGGAGGAAACAAAGGCTGTGAATGGTATTTTGCGAAATATCTCAGGCAAGGCAGCGGAGATATTTCAGTTCAGCGGCAGGATCGCTCCGTCGGACAAGGCTTACGCTTGGGCTGCTCTAAGCGAGAACGGAGGAAAGGCGATCAATTTCACGGCAGACGGGGTCTTATACAGCGGATACATACTCTCAGAGATAGAAATGGATTTTCAGCCTGACAGGATGATCGGAAGCCTTATGATAAAGCTTAGGGGGGCGGAATAATGGCGAAGATATACATCAGGTTTGAACTTATTGGCAGTGGCAATTTGGACTATAGAAACATTGTTTCAGCAAGGCTTGTGAAAGACCGCTATACGCCATACAGTGAACTTAGAGCGTCTGTCCTTCTGAATAACAGCATAAATCTTAACAATATCAGGCGTGTGGCACTTTATATAGGCAGCAAGCGTATGCACTACGGTCCTGCGGATTACATCAGAACAAGGGTGAGAGGCGGAAAAACTGTTCTTGAACTTATAAGCCGTGGGATAACACTTATGCTGGGGCAGAACGAGCCTGAACCTGGGGTATGGTCTAAGGTGAGTTTGACAAATATTATGAAGAGCTACAGCCCCTCAAGCGAGATAACCTACGAGAGTGGAACTGACACTGTGAACTATGTGAACATCAAAGAGAAGTCTACACTGTGGGAGGCTATCGGCGTATATGCGGTCAAGGCTTACGGCAGGCGTGCATATATCAGAGGGGACAGGCAGGTCAATGTGTCGCTGAGTATCCTTTCGGTGAATATCGGTACCCAGCGTATTATTGAATACGGAAAACAGCTTGATACGAGATCGTTGCTGTCGAAGATATATATGAAAAACGTGGACGGGGAGTATGGATATAGCTTTTCAAGCGGTAAAACTATACCACATGGTATCACGAGGGAGAAGTATTATGGTCTTGATAAGCAGTGGCTCAATAATGTAGTTGTCGGGCTTAAAGATAGGATAGAGTTTGCAGAGAGGGAGTATTTGGTGGAGCATATCACTTATGAGGGGTATTGCGGTGAGGATATCACGGATAAAATAATTTGTAATGGATATGGCGTAAATGGAAAAAGAGTGAGCAGAATGGAGATAACGGTCAATAGCAAAGGTATGCAAACGAAGCTTTTATGTGAATAGGAAAGAGAAGTAAGGAATGAATAGAGCAAAAAAACAGCGTACAGAAAAACTGTACGCTGTTTGAAGCTTCGTATTAACCCTTTACGCTTCCCAGAGCAACACCACGAATGATGAACTTTGAAAGACAAAGGTAAACAATTACTACAGGGAGGATAGCAAGTACGATGTACAAGCTGAACATTCCCACGTCCTTCTCCTGTGGTCCTGCATAACGCATTGCGTTGAGTACCAGAGGGATTGTGTACTTACTCTTTGATGTAAGAATAAGTCTTGGCATAAAGTAGTTGTTCCAGTTTGTTACGAATGTAAAGATGATCTGAACTGCGAATGCAGGCTTGAGGATAGGAGTAACGATCTTGTTGAAGGTCTTGAACTCTCCGCAGCCGTCGATACGGGCGGCTTCTACGATCTCAAGCGGAAGTGCAGACGCCATATACTGCTTCATGAAGTAGTATGTAGCTGGTGCTGCGACAGCAGGAATGATCAGCGGAATATAAGTATCTGTCCAGCCAAGCTTGTTCATGAACTGGTAGAAACCGATAGCTGAAGCCTGTGTTGGAACCATCATTACGATGAGAATGAACATATCTGCGAACTTTCTCAGCTTGAACTGGTAAACGTGTGTTGCATATGCTGTCAGTGCTGAGAAGTATACGCTGAGCAATGAAGCACAAGCTGATATGAACAGTGAGTTAGCCAGTGAACGCCATACGCTTCCGTATGCTACGGCTGTTGAACCGCTGAAAAGGTTCTTGAAGTTTGTTGCGAGGAAGTGGTCAGGATACCATCTGATACCTGCCTGTGATCTGCCTCGTGTTGCGTTGATTATCAAAAGATAGAATGGGAAAAGTGAAACAACGACCAAAAGAACAAGGACAACATAAGCTATTATCCTATGTATGATAAGACCAGTACTATTCGTCTTTTCACCAACTATTTCAGTACTTCTTGGCATTTCAGCTTACCCCCTTTTCTTCTTTTTCTTCTTTCCGTCATGGTCAGCAGATGCAAACATAAGTGCAAGTCCGATAATAGCGGAAACGATAAAGATTATTACGCAGAGTGCAGACGCCTTACCGATGTCGCCCTGCTTATTTGCCTGGATTATCATTACGACGGTCTTAAGTTTTCCGTTAGGGTTACCCATATCCTTTGTGAGGAGGGCAGGTACGTCGTACATCTGAAGTCCACCGATGAGTGATGTTACAAGAACATATGACATGATAGGCTTGATGAGCGGAATTGTGATCTTCCAGAATGTCTGGCTGGAAGTTGCACCGTCGATCTGTGCTGACTCATAGAGTGATGTATCAACACCCATGATAGCAGCCATAAGAAGAATTGTTGTATTACCATACCAAAGTATGAAGTTGATGAGTCCAACTACACCTCTTGATCCCCAAACGCTTTCAAGGAGTGGTACCTTGATAAGATCATAGATAGCGCCGCCTCTGCTGAACAAGCTGTAGAACAGAAATGCAAAAGCAGATGCCATGATTACGTTTGGAAGATAGATAACAGCCTTGAAGAATCCCTGAGCCTTTATCTTCAGACGAAGGTCAGTGAACCATACTGCAAGGATAAGAGAGATAACGATCTGTGGGATAAATCCTACGATCCACATGATGATCGTATTCCAGAAAGACTGGAGAAGATCACTTCCTGATGTGAATATAGTTGAATAGTTATCGAAACCGCAGAATGTCGGTGTTACTTCGACAGCTTGTCTTGTCCAACCACCGCCGATAGAGCCCTGATCCTTAACATAGTCTGTAAAGCTGTAATAGAAAGTCTGGAACAGAGGATATAGTGAGAAGATGATGTAAACTACAAAGAATGGGATAAGGAAAACATATCCCCACTTGGCATAGCTTATGCTTTTTCTCTTCATATAAGTATACCTATTCCTTTCGTGAGATTAATAAATAATAGGGGGGGATAACCTCCACCCCCTATATTTAATTAGATACTGTTTTTTTATACGATTAGAAATCGCAAGTAAGGTTACCATAGAGGTCTGTGATGTTCTTCTTGAAGTTCTCAAGAGCAGCCTCATATGAATCAACTGTGCCGAGGAAGTAGTCCTTCATAGCACCCTGGAATTTCTCGTTGCAGCCCTGGTCATAAGCAGAAAGCTTGTTCTCGAGGGAGATCTTGTCAGCAGCCTCTGTAAGAAGTGCAAGGTGATCCTGTCCGCCGAGGAATGCATTTGTATAACCGCCGTCGATAAGCTCCTTGATAGCAGCCTTGTTGTTTGTGTAGTCCTGCTCGCCCTCAGTGATAGCCTTAGCTACGTCCTTGTTGCAAGTCATTACCTTCATGATATCAGCAACGATATCCTGGTTATCGGAGTCGATAGCGCCGCAGATCCATGTACCGCCCCAGTAGTAAGCCTGTGGGCCTGAGCAAGCCTTCCAGAGACCATAACCGCCGTTGCCTTCCTTAGCGTTTGAACCATCAGCCTTGATCTCTTCGTCAACTGTGTTTGGAAGAAGTGTGAAAGGAATGCCCCATGTTGAGAAGAAGTAGCCGAATACGCCACCGTCGATCTTCTGGCCAGCAGCCCAAGCATCGTCCCAAAGGGAAGTCTTGTTGTTGTAGCCCTTGTCTGTGTATTCCTTAGTCTGGTCAGCCCAAGCCTTGATCTGTGGGTCAACTGTGATCTTGTTGTCTGTTACCCATGGGCTAGACATATTGTTTGAGAAGCATCTGTATGTATCATCGAAACCAGATACCATCTTGTAGCCCTTGTCAGCCATCTTCTGAGCTGTTGCTGTGAATGTATCCCAATCCTTAACATCTTCCTGAACCTTCTCTGGATCGCTTGTGCCGAGAACGTCCTCAGCGATCTTTGTGTTGTAGAGGAACAGACCTGGAGTTGCCTGCCATGATACACCCTTCAGCTCGCCTGTCTTTGTATCTGTTGCAACGTCCTTTGTGTACTGATACATCTGTGACATATCGTCGTCTGTGATGCCGAGGTCCTGAATAGAAAGTGCAACGTCGCCGTTAGCATACTTCAGAGCGTAGTCAGCTTCCATAAGGAACATATCTACCTTCTCTGTGCTGTCCTGCTGACCCTTAAGAGCCTCGTCCAGCTTTGTCTGGTAAGCGTTACCTTCGTTTTCAACCTGTACCCAGTTCAGCTTAACGCCGTTGATTGTTGCGATCTCCTTAGAACCATCAGCAAGCTCGTTGTATGTAAGCTCGTTTGATGTGCCCTGTGGATAGTACTTATCAAGTCTTGACTTGAACTCTGTGTTCCAGCAGTAAATTGTAAGAGTCTTCTTTGAATCCTCTGATGAGTCTACACCGTGGAGTTCAGCTGTGTTTACTCTGTCTGCGTCCTTGTTGATACCTGTGCCGTCGCCAGCCTTTGATGTGCTGCCGCCATTCTTGTCAGATGTTGAAGATGAATCTGTGCTGCCGCAAGCTGTGAACATTGAAGCTGCCAGACAGAGGCTCAATGAACCTGCAAGTACTTTCTTAAGATTTGCCATAATAATTTTCCTCCTTAAAATCGCATTAGTTTATTTGATTTGCTCCGCAGCATTTCTGCGGAAAATTAATGCCTTGAATTAGTTTATGTCGCTTACCGAGCCGCCTTCCAGCAGCTTTCCGTCGACTGTTATCACCTCTTTAAAGGTGGTCTGTGGGTTTTCTATCAGTGATACCAGCTGTTTTGCGGCTGTTACACCGATAAGGTCTGTGTCCTGAAGATAAGTCGTAAGCTTTGGAGAGAGAAGCTGTGAATAAGCTATTCCGTCGTAGCCCACTATCGAGATATCCTCCGGTACTGAAAGACCCATTTCCTTGACTGCATTGAAAGCTCCCATTGCTGAATAATCATCGGGCATGAAAACGCAGGTCGGTCTGTTCTCTCTGCTAAGAAGTTCTTTTGTCAGCTTATAAGTCAGATCAGGGTTGTGATAATCACCGTTAAGTATCCAATCGGGATCAACTGAAATTCCTCTTGTCATACAAGCTTTATAGAAGCCTGCCAGACGTCTTTCGGCTACTGCCGATCTGTTGCCCTGGATAAAAGCGATCTTCCTATGCCCCATCTTCGTCACATAGTTGATAAGCTCTTCCATACCTTTTTCATTATTGGACATGATCGCTGTTCTGCAATCGAAGATGTGGTCGATAGTGACCACTGGTATATCTCCGTTTATCACCTCGTACACGTCCTGCGACGTAAAATCCGTACAGGCAATGATAACACCGTCAACATTGCGATATTTGCAATGTTCGTATGTAGACATTTTCTGCTTGCCCACATCTCTATTTATAAAGGTTATATCATATCCTGCTGCTTCAGCCGTAGTCTTAAAGCTGTCAAGCACCTTTGCGAAAAACTCATGGGTAAGACCGCTTCCTGCTTCATCAAGATACATGACCCCGAGATTATAGGTTCTGTTGGTCTTTAAAGCTCTTGCCTGAGAATTTGGAAAGTAGCCCATTTCTTTGGCGGCTTTCATAAGTCTTTCTCTTGTTGCCTCGCTTACGTCCTTATGGCCGTTGAGGGCTTTGCTTACGGTTGCGACGGATACTCCGCAGCGAACGGAAATGTCTTTTAAGGAAACCAATGATACTTCCGCCTTTCCGTAGATTTTAAACGTTTACGCTTGATGTTTTCCGTGAAAACTTATTTCAAACGTTTCCGTTAATAAAAATATACAATATTCTCGGCATAATTTCAAGTCTTTTTTCACATTTTTATGCCCTCTGTAATAAATTATGGAGGTTTAGCCAATTTTTCAACTTTACTTTTGTGCATTTTAACAATGCTATTTGGACAATTGTAATCGATTTGTTACAAAGGAACTGACAGGCTAATCAAAAAGCTGCGAAAATGCACGGTGTTTTCTGAGGGGTATAAGAAACCAGGCTGTGTGGTATGTGAAAAATGTATATAAACATTTCTTTTGTATTTGATTATGTTATGTGAAATTACAAAAACCATTAAAGAACTTTATTCATTAAACGTTTTCGGATAATAATTGTTGAAAAGTGTGTTGTGACATATGATATTGTTAAAATATTGTCTTGATATGAAAATATGATAGTCATTTGATCGGAAAAGTTGGAATATTCGGTATTTGCGAAGATATTTCTGAAACGTTTAAGCATATTTCAGCGTTTTTTTATTGTGCAAAATAACGATGTGGAAAGAAAACGTATTTATTTCATACATTATACTCACAAGGTACATATGATATGACTATTTGATAGGGATTTTGCAAAGCTTTGAGAAAAAATCTTGAATTGATGTTGACAAATGTGTGGTTATGGTGTATAATATTTAAGTCTTATATGCTGATATGGCTCAGTTGGTAGAGCAGCTCATTCGTAATGAGCAGGTCGTCGGTTCGAATCCGACTATCAGCTCCACCGCAACAGCGGTCCGCAATTTGCCCTCCGATTCATTTGTATGGGTCGGAGGGTTTTGCTATGTCGGGCGGTCGCACATAGTTTTGATATCGGCAAGTTTTGACTCACTGTTGGCTTTGGTCTGAGGGGTGACTTTTTTTGTAATGGGGCATGAAAAAATTAGGTTGAAATTTCACCTATGATATGGTATGATGTTAATGACAAGAATATTTAAATTTAGGTGGTGACATTATGAAAAAGGTTTTGGGAATACTCTTGGCGGTGGTCTATGGTGCAGGATTGGTTGGCTGTGGGTCGGTCAAGAACTTGAGGGTAGACTACGGGACATCGGAAATTTACTCGCAGGAGGACATGGAAGCTGCTATCAAGGTCATACTAAAGGAATTTGACAGCTGGGACGGCTGTGAGATGCACTTTATCACTTACGGCGGTGATGATTTGTGCAACGAGGATAACATCGAGTGGCTGAATGATTTAAAGAAAGATCATGATAAGGGCGATGAATTTACTCAGTGCATTGAATTTACGAGCAATTTTCACTCGCCAAAAGACGGCGGTGAAGGTTGGAATGCAGACACGGAATACACTAGCTGGCAATGGTGGCTTGCACGTTCTGAGGACGGCAAATGGAAACTCATGACATGGGGCTACGGTTAATATAATAGTACGGAAAAAAGGACTGCTGCGGTCAGGCGGCGGTCCTTTTTGGTGTTATTCTTCGATTTGTTTTCCCAAGAACATGGCGGCTGCTTTGGCGAGCATGGACTGTTTATCGGTACAAAGCTCGGTATCGTCGGTAGCCATGAATGCCACTGCGCCTGTTATATCGCCGTTTGTGAGGATAGGGGCGATGGTGAGGGCGTGGGTGGTGATACCCTCGACGGCTCTAAGCGGCTCGGCTGTGGTATCGGTATAGTCAAAGGTTTTGCGGTTTTCCAAAAGCTCCTCCAGGGCAGGGGAGAGGCGGCGCTGGGAATACTCTTTTTTAGGCACGCCTGACACTGCCACGACGTGGTCCTTATCGAACACCACGGCAGGCGCTCCCCCAAGTTTTGAGATGACTTCCGCTGCCTGAGCTGCGCCCTCGGACATTTCGTTTATTGCGGAATACTTTTTGAATATCACTTCACCGTCGGGGTTGGTGTAGATCTCGAGGGGGTCGCCCTCACGGATACGCATGGTGCGCCTTATTTCTTTAGGTATGACAACTCTGCCGAGATCGTCGATCCTGCGGACAATTCCTGTTGCTTTCATATTTATGACCTCCGTTGTTTTTTCAAAATTGCAGTAATATTATTTGCAGAGGTGGGGAATTTATGCAGGAAAAAAAGCGAGCTGGGGTGGCTCGCTTTTTTTATCGGCTGGGAAGTCCTCTATGAAAAAAGTGTGATGTGTATCATTTGGTATTATCAATAATCCATACTTCCAGCTTCAGCCAACAGTTCTTCGGCCTTTTTTTCCAACTCTTCTGAACGTTCGCTAATCTCATCCCTTAATGGTCTCATACGTTCTATCTCTTCTTCTTGTGATTTGGTTACTTCTTCTAAACCATCTGTGGGATCATACGATTCGACGAAAAACCAAAAAGCTGCCAATAATCCAGCCAAAATAACCACAGCAAATGCAATTATTTTTTTCTGCTTGTCGCTCAGACCTTGTGTTTCTGCTTTGGCTTCCTGACTGATTTGTGATGTGACAGGGCAGCCGCAGTGCACGCACATTACTGCTTCGTCGTCTATTTGTTTTCCGCATTTAGAACAAAACGCCATATATAAATCCTCCTGATAAACATTGATAATGTTTATCAAATTTTGATTATTTTAAACTAGTTTTCCATTTAACAATCAGAAGTATTCGGCACTTATCCAGTTATAAATAGTTTGAAGTGACAATCCCTCAAAACTACTTTGTATAGAGCCGGATTTTGATGAATATGCACCAACGTTTAGATCTTTATCTTTATCATGTCCCCAAAATACACAGACTTCATCAATACTCGGAACATACACGACCAAAGCATATCCTTTTGTTACATTGCCGCGACAACTATCAGCCGCACATTTACTTATGCGGTCCATATTATTTGTGTCTGAACAATCAATAATTTTTATAATGCCATCACTGGTTGATTCACCGTCAACTGCCATATCTGAGATTTCATTATTTATATCGTATAACATACTTCTTGCAATATCCTGACCGCAATACTTTTCGGGTTGAGTAATGCCCAAAAAATCACTGTCAGAGGTCAGTGTTTTATTAAAGCAGTTATCATACTGACAGTAGTCTATCTTTTTACCGCACAAGCCATAGTATTCCTTATCATTTAAAGTATCACCTGATGAATCTATAATTGACATGGTTTTATTGTCATTATATGCTATAGCATATTTATCACTGTAGAAAACAGAGCAATCTATATATTTATTGCCTATGCAAACGTCGCCATTTTCATTTAGATACCCTTTTTTGCCGCCGTATGAGAATACGAACCTTTTATCATAATATGATGAAGGTTGAATATTATCATATGTTGGTTTGACAAGCTCTTTTCCTTGGCTGTTCATCATTCCACAAAGCCCATCTTTTTCAATAGAATAAATGTCCTCAGAAAGACGTGGATGAATTGGATAAATGTCATATTTTATCGTTTTTAGCCATTTATCGTTTGTATTTATTATACCCAACTTATTTTTTGAATCTTCAACTACAGCTTTTCCGTTTATGAAACTGTATGCATCAACATACTTCGTCTTAATAACTTCTTTGCCTTTGGTATCAATATACCCCCACTTATCATCTTTTTTAATTGCCGCATACCCTTCTGAATAACTTGACATTGAGTCATACTTTGGATTTGCGATATATTTACCCTTTTTGTTTATAACTCCCCATTTTTCGCCAACACAAACGCCACAAACGTTTTCTTTAAATGATAAAGTTTTATCATACTGACATGGAATGACCAGCTTACCTTTTTGGTCTATAAATCCATATTTTTCATTGTTGCAAACATCAGCATAACCCTCACTAAATGAACCTGCACTATCATATGTAGGATTAACTATGATCTCGCCTTTGGTGTTTGCATATCCATATTTTTCATTTGATTCTATACGGAAAATATCAATATCATCATCGAAATTTAAACCGTCTGAATTTAATTCATCAAAATTGCTGCTGCCGATTTCGTCATATGTTATTGGAAGAAGTAATTTGCCCTTTGTATCGATCAATCCATACTTATCATTTCCATCGTCATCTACATCAAAATTGACAACTACGGCTACACCTTTTGAAAAACGTGAAATATAGCCATATTGTGGTGATACAACATAACTGCCACTGCTATCTATGATTCCCCATTTACCACCTACAGATACTGATGCATATCCGTCCGAAAACTCTGTTACTGCATCAAATTGAGGAGTAATTACAAATTCACCTTTTGTGTTGATGTATCCCCATTGTCCGCCTTTTTCTGATATCGCACTTAACAAACCGTCATTAAAAAGGTTTTTTTTGACGATGGTGTCATCTTTAAATAGAATAGGTTTAAGCAAAAACCAAAAAGCTACAAATAATCCAGCCAAAATAACCACTATTACAGTAATGATCAATGGTGCTTTAGATCTTTTCTTTTTTACGGCAATGCCATTTTCGGACATTAAAGAAGCATTAGGATTGTTGTCGGCTTCTTTATTTTCAGCTTTTGATGCTTCCGTGTCAATTTCTTTTAGCATTGATTTAGCGTTGCTGATAGGAGCATTATTGATCATCTCGACCTTATTTCCACAATAGCGACAGAACTTAGCCTCATCGTCTATTTCTTTTCCGCATTTACCGCAAAATGCCATATATAAATCCTCCTTTTAAACATTTATAATGTTTATCAAATTTTGATTATTATAAATTTGTTTTAACCATGAAACATTTGCTCTTTTCATAGGTTTTCGACTACATTGAACCAAGTATTGTCATTAATATAAAGCAGATCGCCCAAGTGACAACACCTGTTATAAGACAAGTCTTTGCCGCTTTTGGTCGTGTATCTTTCTTGACAACATACAATATGATACCTGCAATAGGTATCAGCAAACTGAGAAGTACTTCCACAAAGTCTGCACCTGAATAAGGGTCATAGTCAGGGTTTTGGTTTGTGCTTGGTCGTGCTGCCTTTTCGGTCGCACAGCCGCAATGTACGCACATTACTGCGTCGTCATCAATTTCTTTTCCGCATTTTCTACAATATGCCATATGTCATCCCTCCTAATGTGTATATATTTGTTTCCAAGTGTTGATATAAGATTGGTCGGGTCGTCCAGTTACAGGCACAACTGATATCATTGAGCATTTTCCAGTAAGATAACTGTTGATCCTGATAATGAACACCAAACCGTTTTCTGAACTTTCACTATAGCTGCCAATGTCTGTGCTGGTTTTGGCTGCCGAGTATACAAAGTATACATCATCCGTGTGATCGAGCACTTCAGGACTGCCGGTCAGATCAAATTTGAAAGAAAGCCCATTAAACTTGCCGTCTTTTTCAGCCTGACTTATAGTGCTGTTAAACTTTCTTGCAACAAGAGCACTGCCGTCAGAAACATTAATGATATACATGACCACCAATGCAATGATAACTACTATGAAAGCAAATGCGATTATTTTTTTCTGTGTATCGCTAAGTCCGTTTGAACTGGAGTATGAAGCTGTTTGCGTACTTGTTGAGGTGCTGTTCTGCACATTGTTACCGTTTATATAGCAACCGCATTTAGGACAGATATTGATATCGTTGCTTACAAGACTTCCGCAATGTCCACAATAAGTTTTATTGCTATTGCTGCGATGACAATCACTGCAAAGACCATCGCCGTGATCAAACTCGATCACAGCACCGCATTCTTTACAAAATTTCATAACAAATTCCTCCTAAAGGACAGACATTGTGATAAAGCCAAGTGCCCAGGTGATGATTCCCACCAAAAGGCAAGTTTTAGCGGCTTTTGGACGGGTATCCTTTTTTACAAAGTACATTATGATACCGGCAAGAGGTATCAGCACGCTAAGAAGTACTTCCACAAAGTCTGCACCTGAATAAGGGTCATAGTCAGGGTTTTGGTTCGTGTTTGTTCGTGCTGCCTTTTCGGTCGCACAGCCGCAATGTACGCACATTACTGCGTCATCATTAATTTCTTTTCCGCATTTTCTGCAAAAAGCCATAATTTTTCCCTCCTAATTATTTTTGATTTTCTTTTTTGTTTAATGCTCCGATTATCAACTCCATTTGTGCCGATTTATAAATAGCAGTTTTATAAGAGCCTATAGATTTTATGGCTGCAAAAGCTGATATGAGAATTATAAATAGTCCAAAACCAGTTCCTATTATTTTAAATTTAGGAACTATTTTTACTAAATCTTGCATTTGTTTAGCTGTTTGAGCTGCATATTGAGCTGTAGATTTAGTATTTTCGGTCGTTATTTTAAGAGCCTTATACACGTATGTATAATAATCTGTTCCAAATTCAGCATAATCTGCGGAATTATAATATTCGTTGTAATTGTTTGTATCTGCAGTGTTGTATGGTGCGGATATGTTACCACTTGTTGCTGTGACTATAAGTCCCAGTATTATTCCCAATGCACAAACAATAATCTTACCAATAAGTATTGTTTTGTAGTTTGGCTGTTCTGATGTTAGCAAAGACTTTGCTCCTAACGATATGCTCTGTTTTGTTTCTGCTCTTGCCAAGGTATAACACCCACATTCAGGACAGATTTCTGTTCCGTCTTTAACGTATTTTCCACAATGTCCACAATATGCCATATGACATTCCTCCATATTCTTCTATAGTGCTTTTTGCACTACTTATTTTGTACTGTCATTATACCACATTATTTCCACGATTTGTTAAGCTGGCTGCTTAGGATAACGATTACATTTTGTAAACAAAGTGTAAATTTTGCGAATGTAAACGTTGATAGGGGGTGTTTTTGAAATAATGAGTGGGGAGCGAGGGGTGTTATTTCAAAAAGTGGGGAGTTTTTGAAATAAGGGGGATGTATTGAAAAAAATATCGCCGCAGGTCACTTGTGGGGTTTTGATGCGTTTCTGCTTGATCTACTCGACTAAAATTACAAGCCCGCAAATCGCCCCACGTTCGCTGATTGGGGTTGACAGTAAACATTGATTTAACTTTTTACTGTCACTGCTGTCACGCTCACGGTCGTAATGAAGAATTATCAGCCTGC